>JAABUU010000218.1_pt1 | contig 138036 bp, 156 predicted proteins | sample 5559301 | NCBI WGS metagenome assembly JAABUU01 (sample SAMN10711884, study PRJNA513360) | rock metagenome | isolation source: Antarctica rocks | place: Antarctica: Victoria Land, Richard Nunatak white | reverse complement strand
AACCAATCGCCTATTTCTATGCCATGAACCAACTAGATAGTTAGCTCCTCCTCTTAGCATATCACAGCGCCGATGATAGCCCTAGCCTTCGTGCCGCTGACGATGATGGCTTGTCGAGTGTCAGCCAATGCTTGAATCACGAGATAGAAGGAAGAAGTCGACTTACCATTGGACCATCGAGACCTCTCCACCAAGTGACCCTCAGTCAACTCCTCCATATATCACCTTCCAAAAAAATACGCGAAACGTCAGCGGCACCCTAAAAGCTTTGAAGGGTAAGTACACATCAGCAAGCCTCTCTATTTACCTGTGGCAAGACTTCCCACTGAACCCCCACTGCAAAAATCTGTTAGTGATGTGTCGCTTCCCGCCTCCGATAAGCTTCAACTAGTATGCCGCGCCCACAACTAGGTGCCCAATCCAGTTGTCGCGGTGAGTGAGTTGAGAGTTGAAGGTTGGAAGCCGAAGAGGCGTGTTGTTGAAGCTGTGTGTGTCGTATCGTCCTCGCTCCAGTGTTCGCTCCTGCTCATGTGGTGCCGCGCCCACACTGGGTGCCCAATCCAGTGTCGCGGTGAGTGACTTGAGAGCAAAAGGTTGAAGGTTGGAAAAATATGCTGCTGAAGCGGTATTTGAAGTCTTCTTCGCTCCAGTGTTCGCTCCTGCTCATGTGGTGCCGCGCCCACACTGGGTGCCCAATCCAGTGTCGCGGTGAGTGACTTGAGCGCAGAAGGTTGGAGGTTGAAAGATGTGCTGAAGAAGCGGTGTGGTGATGTCTTCTTGACTCCAGTGTTTGCATCTACTCATATGGTGCCGCGCCAGCAACTGGGTGCCCAATCCAGTGCCGCGGTGAGTGACTTGTGAGTAGCAGGTTGAAGTTCGAAATAGGGTGCTGCAGAAGCGGTGTGTGTGTAACAGAAGTCCCGTTTTCCAGGAAAATGTTTTGAAAGGGTTTGTGTTTTCGAATTTTTTGGGTTTTTGAATTTTTTGTGCAGTAAAGAAGGTGTCGTAAATATATGGCGGTACTCTCTTCACTCCAATATTCGCATCTACCCATGTGGTGCCGCGCCAGCAACTGGGTGCCCAATCCAGGGCCGCGGTGAGTGGCTTGATGGTAGAAGGTTGGAGGTCCGAAAGTTGGTGATGCAGAATGGACTTGCCTTGGCTCCTGTGGTCCCGCGCCAATTCTGGGTGCCCAATCCAGAATCGCGGTGTGTGTCTTGAGAGCCAGGAAGGCAGGTCGGTGAGGAAGCTAGCCTCAGAAGGTACCGGTGGTACGAGCCGGGACAGAGGCATGGCTGGCGGACCAGATGCGTATCGAGGCGTCAGCTACTGAAGATCCGCTTGACACAAAGAGTGCCTCCACGGATGAGAGCAGTAGTCGCTAACTGACGGGTATCTTATTGAATTGATTCCATCTTGACGTTTTGTAAATCGAGGTACCGATGGCACGAGCCGGGATAGAGGCATGGCTGGCGGACCAGATGCGTATCGGGGCGTCAGCTACTGAAGATCCGCTTGACACATGAAGTGTCTCCACGAATGAGAGCAGTAGCCGCTTGCTGACAGGTACGTTGATAGACGGAATCGGTCTCGACGTTTGGTATATCGAGATACCGGTGGCACGAGCCGGGATAGAGGCATGGCTGGCGGACCAGATGCGTATCGAGGCGTCAGCTACTGAAGATCCGCTTGGCACATGAAGTGTCTCCACGAATGAGAGCAGTAGCCGCTTGCTGACAGGTACGTTGATAGACGGAATCGGTCTCGACGTTTGGTATATCGAGGTACCAGTGGCACGAGCCGGGATAGAGGCATGGCTGGCGGACCAGATGCGTATCGAGGCGTCAGCTACTGAAGATCTGTTTGGCACATGAAGTGTCTCCACAGATGAGAGCAGTAGCCGCTTGCTGACAGGTACGTTGATCGATAGATTCAGTCTCGACACTTCGTATGTCGGAGACTCGGAAAACCCTTCTCCACTTTGTTGATGCCGCGTTGCCCAGGTGGCCAACCTGAGTGTCGGCGACATGATGACTGACAAGCTGAAGGAATCTAGATCAAGTCAGTCGAAGGCACTCTAGGAATGAGATTGCTAGACTTACTTCCCAGACGGCGTTGAAGCCGCTGACTCTGCGGTGTTGAACCGCAGGGCAAAATCGACTCGTGAGATGCTGCAGTGAGGCCTGGGTGATCAATCCAGGAGCTGTAGCATGGTGAAGTTGAGAGTCGAAGTTGCAAATGTTGAACCGAATTCCCAGTCCCAACCTTGAGCCAAGTAACGATAGACAACGCAGTGCAAAAAGATAACAGCAGCAGACGAAAATTGGCACAAGACTTACCTGACTTACCTTGAGACGATCAAGAAGCAAAAGCAAAAAGAGTGGCAACAAATACAAATCAGAACCAGCTGACGAGCAGATGCAAAACAAGGCCACCAACAAGACAGAAGACTTCACGGCCGCTCCATCCTCAACTTACCATGGCCCCGTAAAAACAAAGGGAATGTGCGTCTGCTGTGCAAAAGAATGTGGGGAAAATACAGAAAAGCAAATCTTTTGGCTCAAGGTTGGAACTAGAAGAACATGTTAGAATGGCTCAGACACAATGTTGCCATGAGGATGACTTACCACTTTCGCACTGACCCGCGCCACCATCAGACAATGGGTGACAAGGCACACCAAACGCCAAACACCCGGACGCTCGACACCAAGCCGTCATGGAATGTCTGTGGATGAACAGGTTAGCGACGACATATCGAAGCAGAAATGTAGCCAATTGGAAAGTCCAAACATACGACAGACTTGGCGTCCCCCAGGAGTTTGCGTTGGGCGCGTTGAAGCCTTGCCCCGCGGCTGCCCTCCGGATACGAGGTCGTTGCTGGCTTCAGGGCGGAGCGCAGCGGTTGGGCCGACCGGTGATCCGGGATTATTGGCAATGGCTGGCCGGTGGGCGAGACAGCCTTATCGACTTTCGGAAAGTTAGCGAAGTCTTTCGACCTGACGATGTGAAAGAATGGTAAGGTAGACGGCAAGTAACAACAAGGATGAAGAGAAAGAATGGTGAAGATGAGAGATGGTGAAGTGGAAGTACGGCAATGTCGAAGGAAGACAGGGTGGAAAAGACGAGGATCAAGACAGCTATATCGAGAAGCAGGAATGACAAAGAGGCTAGCAGGGTGCAATGGCAGGGGCAGATAGGTGGCAGGGGCAGATTATATGGTAGGTACTACTAGATGGCAGGTATGACCGGTGATAAGGAGTGATAGGGTGGTGGAAGGAGTGAGGTGATGAGGTGATGGAAGGTCATGGGGTGATGAGGTGGTGAGGAGGTGAGGTAGTGAAGGGATGTGGAAGACGAGGAGCGGTATATGGTAGGGCAATATATGGCAGCCGTGAGGTGGCAGCAGCGGTAGCTAGGTGCTGACAGGCGAAGTGGGCAATGATACCACAGTGTGATATAGTGAGAGCACAAAGTCTAAGTAGGTCTTATATGTATTTATATGTCTATCTAATATATGGCAAGTATATGGCAAAGCAACAAGAAGCAACAGCGACGTATGCGACAGCAAGGTAGGAGGAAGCAAGGCAAGCAACAGGAAAAGAGCAATCGACAGCAAGATGCGAAGCCAGCGTGAGGTAGAAGGAAAGAGAGAGTGCGACTTAGAAATGGGGTGAAAGTGCGACCGTCGGTCGCAAAGCACACAAAAGCAAAGGCAGCAAGATGCAGCAACAGGAAGGTGCAAAGCAGAACATACCATTCAACTTGGGCAAGTTGAGTTTCGCAATCATGCGCTCTCTCCTCTCCAGAATGCGCTCAGTTGTAGTGGTGGCGGCTACAGCAGGTGGTGGTGTGGACGGGCTACGCCTGCCACTGCGGGCAGCAGTGGCGAGACGAGGAGCGACGGGAACGGTGGTGGAAGGCATGTTCGATAGTGAAGAAGAGCTCGTGGTACTACTGTAAGGTAGAACGAGTCTGGTGTACTGGACTGAAGCTGGTGATGATCAAGTGTGTGAATTTGTGAAAATCTTGAGCAGTAAGTCTGAGTACGAGTGTGCAAGAAGCATGGAGGAAAAAAGAGAAAGTCGGGGGGGAGCTGGGTATTTATGCCTTTGCGAAGGGTTCCAAGTCTGTGACTCATACTCGCGCTTTGATCCCTTGTTGATAGTGGAGTGCGAGAGTTAAAACCGTGGTTCGGGGGCCAAGCTTGTGAAGTCTTGTGAGCAAGTTATCAGCGCACATGTTGCGCAGCACACGGCAGTAAAGGGACTTAGGGGGTGAATAGAGACGGCCTGAGCATGCGAGAGAGACTGGACGTATAGGAATCTCGCCTCTGATAGATCGTGTTGCCTTGTAGAGACCATTGCAGCAGAGAAGATGCAAACAGCGCATTGCAAGGAGCAGGGGTTAGCGAAAAATCAGGGAAAAGATGCACCCAAACAAGTTACTCGATAGCAGGAAGATAGTAACAAGACGGAGAATAGGCTCCAATTGATCCCCTATAGCGTAGATCTTGTCGCATTTGCAGTATCATAGAAAAGACATTAAAGGTGCTAGAATGGAATTCCGACACTTTGGGTATCTTTGACCGAGTCCCTCACGATCCCCCCAAGTCACAACGCCTTGTAGCAAAACCCAGTGCAGCATTCCTTTAATTCAACGCCGTACCATATGCATCCGTAGGTTACAATAGTGAATTCATCTCAAGCCGGCCCTTGGTTGTACTTTTCCGTCGCCGACTTGAAGAGCTCCTCTTGCGCCGCCATCAGCTCCTCCATCGATAGACCGCTCTTATCCATCTTGCTTGATTTTTTCTCGCGCGTCTATACCATGTCAGCAGACCTCACAGATTGAGTTCAATGCACGACAAACCTTCAATTGTTCCTTGTGCTCTCCAGCCCTTGTCAATACCTCCTGCACGTACTCGGGGAACCCCAACTCCCGTAGGGCTTTGTCGATGTGGTCGGGCGCAATGGTCTTCTTTGCCTCTTTCTCTGCTATTTCGTTGGCTTCGGAGGATATGAGCGTGATGAATTCGACACAGCAGTCGATGAGGAGGTCGCGTGCATCTCGTGCGAAGGTGACGCCGGGGGTAGTGAGGATTTCGATTATGATCTTCTGGACGGTAGCTATGGGCTTGAGGTTAGTATAGAACTAGTCCAAGGAGTGACCAAATCGAGAAAGTGCATTGGACAAGTAGCCAAACAATATAGAAGGATCCCAAGAGTATACCTTTGGGTAGTGAGAGGTCATCTGTGCCAAACTCGCGATCCGACATTGTGTAGAGTCTCTACCCCAAGCACGATTGTTGATTAAAATCAGCCAAATGTTCCCGGCTTAGAGGTTTTCTATCCCAAGATTTTGGCCGCCCTGACTCCGCCAAGAGGAAATTTGAATGTATGCTTGCTCTTTTGGGACCTTTCGCCCAGCTTCAATATCTCAACGTACGTCGTGTCCGGAACCTTTTCTTCCTCGAGTTTATATAGCTGCAATGCTTTGCTAGAAGTCTTCGACACGGGGAGTGTGTGTTTAGTGTTTCTTTTCTTACGGTAAGCCTGCTCGAAACTCGTCCTTCCTATTTTGTTTGAACCACTTGTTGCAAGATGGTAGTACCAACAGCGTATTAGAAATACTGAATGTCTTGTCGAATGACGTTCAATCTACCAATCAAAGCGAGCAATAAACCCAGGGGTGTAGATGTGTTACAATACGAGGTTAGCGTTGTTTCTTTGTTGAATTCTCTGATGCGAAATTCATTCCAAGCATTCACTACATATTTAGTCGTCAGTACAGGTATCAGGCCTCTACACCTGTATCTCAGGCCACCTTCGAATCTGCAGTGATTTCCTGGTTTAGGTGTCACAGTTTGCCGCGCTATCATCTACAGTTACAGCCAGTGTGTCCATAGGCCAGATGCTCGAGGAACATTAGGCTGCGCATGCACACTTCCAGGAGGCTGCCCCAGGCAGATGACTCCCAAGCCGAACATGTAGAAGGTCTAATATCCATATTGTGAAATAGCTATAGAAACACCTTAAGATGGCGAGCTGTCTAACACCGGCTTACAATCACCGGCAAGGATCTGTGAGTAATATTCCTCGCCTCCTAATTCCGCTTCCCTTCTCCAGCACACATTACTATGATGAACTTCGTGTCGCCCCTATCAGACCATTGAGCTTCTAGCTCTTGTGGTGACGTACCTGTCTTAACCAAACGGACTTTCTGATTACTGCCTTTCGCAACTAGTCGTTTCTCGTACAAATTCTGGTATACTCAAACTGACTTATACAAGCCCAATATCTTAAAGCATATAAATAACAGGCCGCAGCCGAGGTGTGCCCTGGGAAAAGATTGCAGAAGGGCATCTGGAGAGGTTGATCTTCAAAGTAGAGTGGTGAGTATCCATGCTGCTATCTCCGTCTCCGTCTATTTCTGTTACGCTACATGATGAACAAAACAAATGTACTATCAAATGCTTAAGGTTGCAATTGCGCCTAATGAGGAGCAAAACTGGTTCGATTACCTGAAAGCCTTTCTAGTTTACGAAATTCCTAGACACAACCGAATGACCTGTAGATTTTGCTGACTGGCCGCGCACAGGGAGTTAAAAGGGTACTAAATATACATATTAAACACATATAAGCATATAGTAAGCTGTCCCGTCTCATCGTCCGTGTACCAATTGTCTAGGGCTTGTGATGCTACAAAATATTTCATGCTAATACTGAGTGTGTATTTCACGCACATGCGGAAAACCAACCGAGTCTTTTCATCTTTCATCTGAAGCTTCCTCCTATATCACAATTCAATCGGTCTTCATGCAAGGATCGATGCTAATTCATTTTCGAAAATCTAGAATCAGGATTAGGGATACATTTACGCAGGTTCCCTATGGGCCTTGGAAATCTGCAAGCTCCTTGCTGTCCCAACTACTGAACTGTCAACACCAAAACAAGCGAAAATGAAGATGGGCTTACCCTAAGAATTTTCCGCTCAAGGCATTCGAACCATTCAAGACGAGTTTTGCCATGACATTCCCTGGTTGGTCCGGTCTAAGTAATTTGCCGTCTCTGTGCAAGGTATGGAACTTGGCAACATCCGTCTCTTGCATTGTTTCAAAATGTTTTTCCCGCACATCTCTCTGCATCTCGGTATCCACAACTCCTGGTCGAACTGAGATGCTGGTTACATCGGGTTCTTCCACGGATAAAGTTAGAGCCAGATGATTCAGCGCTGCCTTCGATGCCCCATAGGCGCCCCAACCGTGGTAACCAGACATTGATGCCCCGGATGAAGTGAATAGTATGCGGCCTTTGGCTTTTCTCAGGGCTGGTAGCGCGGCTTTCACCTGTTAAAGATCAGTCATTGGACCTAGAACTTGGGTTTCAACCGCTCACGAAGGCGATAGCACTAAAGAAGTTGATATCGAAAGCCTCTTTCCAAGCTTCAGGCTCGCTATTTCCCACTGTCGCAACTGGGTCTAAGACTCCATGATTGATGATCAATCCATCAATTTTTCCAAATTCCTTGAGAGTTAGATCTACGGTTTCTTGCGCGAGGTTGAACTGGGCTAAGTCGCCTGTGATGAATTGCACTTGCTGCGGATATCTGGACTTCAGCTCCTCCAGCGGTGCCTTGCTCCGTGCAACAGCCACGACATTATGAGAGCTGTGCAACAGATGTTCCGCAATTGCAAGGCCAATGCCTACATTTCCGTCAGAAACATCTCATATTTACGTTCCTGTACCTTTACCCCTTGATGCGCCCGTAACGATCACTATTTTTGCACTCATAATGTCTACTTTAATATTGTGACGATTTCGTACTAAATCTAAAGAGTAAAGAGCTTTCCTGGTGCCAATTCATTGTTTGTGCGTGTAAAAGTTTGTGCCTGTAAAAGGCGTCTAGTGCGGGGTGAAAGCCGTTTTTCCGCTTTCGACTCCAATCCGCATCGCTTGGCTTCTTCACAACACTTGACGGCTTGATCTAGATGAGCAATGAGTGATAACAAGACTCGGAAGACTCAACAACTCAGTGTGCTGGCTCAGGAGGTATTGCCGATTGGAAGGCTTGGACGGGGATATCGAGCGCCCCGCTGGTAACAAAGAGACTCGCTGGCCATCTTTTCGATCATTCAACCAACTCGATCACAGGCTCACAGCCTTAGGTTAGCTGTGGAAGCTGGCTCTTTGCGCCGGAGCCCAGGCCCACATGGCGACTGTCATTATCGGTGCAGGCATCATTGGGACCTCAACTGCGTACTACCTATCCGAATCCAGCACACCGGCATCGGACATCCACCTTATCGAGCCGTCGCCTCAGCTCTTCGCCTCTGCCAGTGGCTATGCGGCTGGATTTCTTGCCCGGGACTGGTTCCCTCCCTCCCTGTCTTCTCTCGGAGCGTTGAGCTTTGATCTCCACAAGGAACTCGCCGAGGCCAACAATGGACAAGAGAAATGGGGATACAGCAGCAGCACAAGCTCAAGCTTAGAAGAGACAATCGGTGAGAGGGGTGAGGACTGGTTGTCAGAGGGTGTCAGCCGAGTAAGAGCGGCAAATACGTCAGGGTCGGTGAATGGGGATGGGCCAGCATGGCTTGCGCATCATGGGAAGCTAGATATTATCAGCACGGGCGACACAACGGCACAAGTGTATGTGAGAAGACTATACATGATATTAGAACATTGCCCTTCCAAATCACATCTGCTACTGCCACGGAGGAATCTTATGCCATGAATTCCCGCCTTTTCTTGGAAACCCTATTAGCTTTCTACCAAGTACCCATAGGCTAAGTCAATCTCATAGTGATCCTCTCCGTCTCTGTCAATTCCTCATGGCCATCTGTCTCGCCCGTGGTGTACAGCTGCACCAACCAGCCCATGCCGTTTCAGTATCCCGCGACCAATCTGGCGCTCTTTCCAGCATTCGCACTCGCATCTTCAGCAGCGATCCGCCCAAAGAAATAGATATGCCATGTTCGCGCCTCGTCCTTGCTGCCGGTGCATGGACCCCAAAGGTTTTCTCGACACTCTTCCCCAGCTCCAAAGTCAAGATTCCTATCACATCACTAGCAGGCCATTCCCTTCTCTTACGTTCTCCGCACTGGCCGGCTTCGAACAGTACTTCTGCTGCATCCTCGTCGTCCACGCCTGCTGCAGTTCTTTTATCTGGAGATGTGGCAAACGGGAACTGTCTCAATACGGATATTGAGAATGGGAATGTTTCAAATCAGAATATCCAGAACGAAAAAACCCCAAACGGCGACCGCAAAAACGGAGACGTTCCACAAGAACACAACCCAACCAAAGAAGACCACTTCCCCCCTGGCTTCTTCCTTCCCCCCAAACCCCCTCCCCCCACCTCCTCTCTTCCCCCATCCACCTGCCACGCGGTCTTCACCACCGACCCCTCCAACTACAGCCCCGAAGTCTTCTCCCGCCTCCCCTCCACCATCTACCTCGCCGGCCTCAACTCCGCCACCTACCCCCTCCCCGCCCTCCCCACCGACCGCATCATTCACGCCCCCTCGATCGAAGTCCTCAAAGCCACTGCGCGCCGCCTGTTAGGCGATGATGTCGTGGTTGAGAGGGAGGCGGTATGCTGGCGCCCGGTGACGAGGCGGGGAACGCCGGTTGTTGGGGGGGTGGAAGGGGAGATGGGGGTGTGGGTTGCGGCGGGGCATGGGGCGTGGGGGATTAGTTTGAGTTTGGGGACGGGGTGGGTGGTGGCGGAGATGGTGAGGGGGGTGGTGCCGAGGGTGGATGTTGGGTTGTTGGGGTTGTAGGGGGAGTTTTGGGGGGTTCGGGCTAGAGGTTGCTTTGCTGGTGGAGGATTTGGTGCAGGATTGGAAGTAATAAAAACCATCAAATAGATAACGCAACCACACTTCCCGGATAGAAAACTGTGGTTTGGAATTTCCCTTAAAACTCACTTTCGTCGGATTTCCTTACGGTAGTAAAAGATCTCTCATACGGAACCCCAAAAAGGTCATGGTTAACGTACAAAAGATTTTCTCTATATCTCTCTTGCGCCTCAGAATTTGATGTGAAGACTTGAAATATAGTTCAAGGAACTGATCGAGTTTTGTGATGACGATTTTCTACAAGGATGATACTCCGAAGCCATAGAGCTATTGAAAGGATGGACAGACATCTTGAAAAAAGACTTCCTACGCGGGAACGTCCAAGCCTAACTTACAAAACCATCGAAAAGATGCAAAAAACTTCCATAAGAACTTCCTTCGCGAACATCATTCAAGCCCCGTAACCATCAAAAGCTTCGACTTCCGGCGAAAAAGGTCGATTAGTCTTGTTATGTACAGACCTATCTACTTTATTTATGTACAAAACCGGTCCAAGCAAGTAACAGCCTAGGCCAACAGCGCCCATCCTAAGAGAAAATGCTAGTCAGACAAACAACTCTATACCACTCCCACACTTTCTACACCTCTTTCAAACCATAGGCTTCCGAGCAACCATCAGATACATTGGCGTAAACAACTTCTCTTTCCCTCCGGTTACCAAACAGTCCGCCGCCAACGCCAGACTATCCGCCGTCTTCTTCGTGCCCTTGGGTGCTAAGCCCACCCTTTCTAAACCCCCCACAACCCCATGCGCCACCCACCTGCCCCACCTCGTCATCCTCGCAATTGTAATCAGATCCCCCAGGCTTCCCACCATCCGCAGATCACCATCAAGCGGGTAATACCAAGGTTTTGGATCCTTCCTATCCGCCAAGTCCTCATGGAGTTCTAGTTCGAAGCCAGCGGCTTTTATGGCCGCGAGACCTTCGGAGACGGGCACCATGTTACTGATGCCGTCTCCTTGCTCGATGCCGAGACGGATTTCGCGGTGGTGTGGATTAGAATTGTCATAGGCGTCGGTCATGAGCCATTCGTAGACACCGAAGACGCCGCCGGGTTTGAGAACGCGAAAGATCTGGCTGTAGACGCCTTCGAGTGAGGGGGCGTGGACCGTGGCTTCGATGGCGTAGACGGCATCGAAGGAATTCGAGGGAAAGGACATTTGCTTGGCGAAAAGAATTAGTTTGCGTCTTCCAAGGCCCTTGGGGAAAAAAGGAGGTATACCATGAAGTCGCCTTTGGCGAAGCTTAGTTGATCTGACATGCCTTCTTGAGCGGCATACTTGGTGGCTCTTTCGATCTGGTAGTCATTGTTGTTAAGGCCGACGATGTTGACATTAGCAAATTTGGCAATCTCCCGGGCTGGCCCTCCTACACCACAGCCGACATCGAGGACTTTCATGCCATCTCGAAGACCCATCATGTGTGCTAGATAATGTTCATGACGAGCAATGGCTTGGTAGAAACTCTCGCCATATCCAAAGCGACAGAAATGGAAAGAGCCTCCCCAGCCGTACTCGTAAAGGTCTGTAGCGAGATTGTAGTAACTGTTCGTGTTAGCAATCTCAGCTACTGGCATGATGGCAACTTTGTAACGTACTGTCTGGTAAGCGTCGCATATTCTGCCTTGCGCGCCTGCATAACACCGTCAATAAGGGCTTCTGAAACGGTCAAGACTTTGACCATACCTCTCTAATCTCAGCTGTCTCAGTCCCGGCAGATTTGTTGTCCCAATGCTTGAAGTACTCGTCCACAGCTGCCTTTTGTGCTTCGTGGTCTTTGCCTAGCATAGCTCGAAATCCTGCTTTCTCGTCGGCCGATTTGCCATGCATAGCTTTGTTGAAGGCAGAATCGCGACAGTGGTCCTCCGTCTCGAGGGCAATGGGAGCCATTGGGATTATCCAATGTGTGTATACAGAACTAAGAGGAAAATCAGGAGACTGTTTGAATGAAACGAGTGGAATGGGACGTATTGAGGAAGGCAGAAGGTGCAGTATTGGTTTATGTTTATGAGTTCTCCAGAAAATTGTTGACAGGGGGTTACGACGTCACATACGAGTATCGCGCTAGTGGCTTGCCTCACAGCGCTAGTAATTTAGCACCGGCTCGCCCCAGACCGGCGTTGACTTTCTCATCCCACTTCCCGGTACGGAGTACACCCAACGTCTTCCACCTACATTACTCCCACAAGGTACAAAATACTGTGGTGTTTGAAGATTAGAGTCAAGAGACACTACCCGCGACTCGAAAGAGGCAGCCTACCTTCGCCATGCCTCAAATCAAGCAGGACCTGAACCGCTCCGGCTGGGAGACGACAGACTTCCCTTCAGTGTGGTAGGTCTCTTCCTTACTCTTCTACACGATACAGCACTAACGACCAGGATCCAGCGAGAATTGTTTGCCAGATAACCCGTACGTTCAAATGCTAAAGGAAGATCATGGGGCTGAATGCAAGATTTGCACTCGACCATTCACCGTATTCCGTTGGAAAGCTGATCGCACTGCTCGAGCTAAGCGTACGAATATATGTCTCACGTGCGCTCGTCTGAAGAATTGCTGTCAGTGTTGTATGCTGGACCTTTCCTTCGGTTTACCCATCGTTGTACGGGACGCAGCGCTCAAGATGGTGGCACCTGGCCCAGAAAGCAGCATCAACCGCGAGTATTACGCACAAGAAAATGAGCGAGAAATTGAAGAGGGAAGAGGTGGAGTAGAAGAATACGAGAAGACAGATGAGAAGGCTCGAGAGCTGCTGCGGAGGCTAGCGAATAGTGAGCCATACTACAAGCGACAGCGTAGGTTGGAAGCAACGGAAGATATAGGAAAAGATAGTAGACAACTGGGCTCGGAAGGAGAAGGGCAGATGAGAATTGGGGCGCCTCCAGGACCTATACGAACCAACGACAGTAGGGGTGGCACACCGGGAGCCAGGGGAGGACCCTACCGAGGTGGCCGAGGAGGGTCAAGGGGTGGACGCGCATTTCCAGGTACTGCGCAGCTTCCACCCGGCTCTCAAGACATCTTGCCGCCACGGGATACGAATATAACTTCTCTCTTCATTACTGGAGTGGAGGATGATCTACCTGAGCATGCGCTACGGACGTTCTTCTCACCCTTCGGTCTTCTCCGATCAGTTATCTGTTCCCATCGCTCACACTGTGCTTTCGTTAACTATGCGACACGGGACGCCGCCGAGGCTGCAGCTGAACAATGCCAAGGCAAAGCAGTCATTGCAGGTTGTCCGCTTCGGGTACAGTGGGGAAGGCCAAGGCCGCTGGACAACATGGACAAAGATGAAAGGATGTCTATTGCCAGGCAAGGCCGAGACACCGCGAAGGCTATAGCAGCAGCCAAAGCACCAGCTGCTATGACCAATGACGGCGAGCGAGCTGCTCCTACTCGAGAAAATCTGGACGACCTGGCTGCGATACCACCTCCGCCAGGACAAGACGATGTGCAATATGGGAGTCTTGAAGGGAACTGAAGACGTTTGGCTTTTCCAATGCATAGACCTTAGGAGGAAGCCACAAACCCATAAATCAATTACATGGGCCACAGTATTCCTCATCGAGCGTCAAGTACTTGATGGCTGCTGTCCGTAAGTCAAGGTTCGAATCCGATTAATCCGAGAACAAGACGAATCGATAATCTTTGATCATGAAGCCTCCACTACTATGTCCGTAAAAATTTTCTTTATAGTGTAAATGTGGTTTACACCATAGATTTTTACGACTTTCACGGTGCAATCAGAGTCTGCAAACCTATCCCAGGATTTTCCGCGGCGACATTGAAAGCAGTCTTCCAGTCCTCCAACCCGAAATTCCCTACAACTCTACACCCAGCGCCATCTCCAAGCTTCAATACCCCAGTTCCGATCATTTTGACCAAAATCCCAATATCTTACGATTATACATCCACTTTCCTTTCAGCGCCAAATTTCTGTGCGTAACCATACTATGTGGGATCGCAATATCCCTCACAGACGGCTTAAAGGAACCAAGTCGAGTTGTGTCCGATGTTGAACGCTGACTACAAATCAAAGCCTTGATCATTAAATTTGGGCGCCTTTTTGAAATGGGGGGTTACACAGAAAAAGCTTTGCATGGTAATTGTGGCTGTCAAGTACAGCCTCGCAGTCATTGCCTTATCACAATAGTTGCCTTCTCGCCAGCATCTTCTGCCTACAAGTGAGACTGCTCTGCCCTGTCCATAAACACCTATAAAGGTGGTTATATCAAGACGCAGTCTTACTTCATAACGACTTAGAAGTGCCAACTGATACAACTACCAACATCTACCGGCAGCAACAATACGCAGACTCTATAATGACAGACCAGAATGATAAGGTTGGTACATTCTCCTCACGAATAATAAAGCAAAATGTGAAGACATAATCCTAATCCAACATTCTCCAGAGTGTGCGCGAGGCTATGGACAGGATGAAGCATAAACCCCCAGGATTCAGATCGACCATCAAACCCAAGATGGAGAGTTTGGTTTCTGATGTAAGACTTCGCTTGCTATACCCTATCAGCTTCCCATAATAACATACAATGGCACGCCAGTTTCCCGACATGGGTTTCAAGAAGGGCAAGAAAGTCTATGTTGATGGTGCAAGGGGTCCAATAGGACCATGGGAGATAGTGGAAGTACTGGGCAACGGACAATACAAGCTGAAGGACGGAGACGAGGTGATGCAGAAAATATTCGAGGAAAAGGACCTAAGTGAAAAGCCTCGCGTTCACGGAGACGAATAGATTGTGGTCTGTGGGGAACTTGTGGTCCAACCATTACTGAGTGATGCGCATGACCTTCAGCTTTGATGCAAGCCAAGAGCATGTGCGCCCGGGAAGGCCTGATGTACCTTAGGACGCGAGGCTGAAGGTGGCTGAGCAAGTTAGATCTGTGCCTATCTTTTTTACTCAAGTTCTAACAGTAACAGTGTCCATAATAATACATCAATGATCCTCCTTCATGATAATCTTAAACATCTTTAACAATCATGGGTGTTGTGCCTCCAGCCACACCACCTTCCACAGTCGTTTCATCCCAATCGAGTCCGACGCCACCGGCTGGCGACTTTGTAACTGGGTTCGAGTCTGATCTTGAAAAAGGCCAGCATAATGAGGAGAAATTCAAGCTCGACAGCAGCCAGATTCGTACCCAAGGAAGTGCGATCCAGTCTTCGACCAAATACGTTACCCGCTCTCGTTGATTAACAAATCTGACAGATACGGAGTCTCCAAATAAGGCTCCGCGTACCAGACTCTCAAGCTGGGTTCGGAATCCGTTGCCGCGAAAGCCGTGGCGAAAGGAAGATGGCCGGGAAAAGCTTGTTCAGCGCAGTAAAGATCCCTCTCTTGAAATTATTACACCCGTCTCAATCTTACAGGTCTGCAGTCGACGACCACCCAGAAGGGTACCCTCAACTTGCAGCGCTTCTCAACTGTGATGAGAACTTCCTGATGTGCCGACGTTTTGGCTTTCTTCATTCGAGAGTTCTACTCTATCGCCAAGATGAACTCTACCAACTCGAAAGAAGACTCCTTGCCTTGGACGAAGCTGACGCAAAGGAGACACCTTTGGTGTTGAAGTCAAGGCGAGCCGACAATGAGCAAGATGAACAGCAAGTGCGGAAAATGCTCATCGGTAAAATTGATGAGAAACTTAAAGACTACGGTACTACCGAACTAAATGCAAATTGGAAAAATCTCTAATGGTTTGTTCCAGATGATCTTGTACAGAGAATTAAATCATCGGTATCAATGAAGACTGCATCAACACGGAATTATAAGAGCCTCTATACTTGGGTATGGGATCGCAAGCCACTCTGTCGCGGCGAGACAGATTTTATAAAGCACAGAGAGGATTTCGTTGCTCTCGCCGACGAGCAAGAGGGTGGTTGGTTCGATGCCATTGTCGAGGATTCACTCGACTACCTGCCTCGCAGGATCGCGCAAGTAAGTCCGACTTTATGTTCATCTGGCTACAAAGCGACCCCTTTTAGAGGTATCTAATACGCGGACTAGGCAGTATTCACCCATCCAGAGCAACTAAAGAAAAGTGATGACGCATATGTCCACCTTTACAGCAAGTATCGTATCGACGTTATGGTGCGGCTGACATTGACTGTTATTGCTGTTGTGCTCCTAATGGCACCCACGATAGTGTTGTTTTTAGTGTCAGGGCATGGCACTCTTAAGATCATTCTTATTATGGTCTTCACGCTGCTGTTTAGTGCGGCAATGAGCGTCTTTACTAAGGCGAAGCGACATGAGATGTTTGCTGCCACTGCTGCGTAAGTTCCCCTCATTTCCCTCCAGTATCCCATTCATGAGCCTGACGTACTATCAAGCATCATTGCATTAATGCTCTTTCTTCCAATGCTGGCGTTGGTCTCGCTCACTACGTTTAAGACGTGATACTCAAGTCTTCTTTAAACCCTTACTATATTCAAAGCTTTTGTATTTGCTTTACACGTGTACTAATTCGATGCCGCACGAGAACAGATACTGCGCTGTGTTGGTTGTTTTCTTGGGAAATTTTGCACCCCAAATAGCCCCCTCGGCTGCACCTTCGTGATCAACAATGTTACATGGGGCGTCTGTGCCTGACGTCCTACTAGACAGTGCCCAAGAAGTGTATGGTGGCACCTACGCCAAGTACGGGCTGGGGGCCGATCGGAGCTGGCAGCTGAATTGCTTGCCACCGGAGTGGCAAACCTCTTTGATCTCGGGCAGAGCTCCGAGATGAGTGACGGTATGATGAGTGGCGTGGACCTACCGGAATTTGTCCAGAATTACCATGACAATGATTTGATGGGTGATGATTTATGAGTCATGTAGAGACGGTCTTTTATAACGGCGATTTGGATTTTATTGCCTCTCGTAATCATCTCGGATTTCTTTCATATATTCTACGCTCGCTATCTAAATCACAGCTGAATTATGTAGAAACGCCACTTTTCAGCAAGAGAAGTTAGTGCGTGGACCCTACAGACTCCAGACCAAAAGCCGACATATCAGTCCTTGGATTGAAATTAAACATGCTGGAATCACGAGATGGGGATTCGAGGAAAGAACGGACAGAGACCCTGAGAGTGTATCTTTCAGGTGTCACACGTTGCCTTGGAGAATTTGTACTACGTAGTATCAAATCTCATGCAACAACCCGACCGTTTCCCAGTCATCTTGCTGGAGGACCAATCGACCCGCTGATTGGATAGAACGCTGGAACTCCAGTCAGCGTGAAGTCTTTGTGGGTTCAAGCACCACAAGTGATGAAACCAGGTGTCAACTTTCAGCACGATTGGTCCCAGCTCTCTGGGATATCGCAGCCTCCTCGCCTCAGCCTCTCGTGAACGTGCCATCCATGGAAATCTCAGCTACCAAGAGCAGCATACCAGCTCTTTTAATTACGCATGAAGAGGATTAACATTCTTACGCAAGGAGACTGGAACCACATGAGGGCGTTGAGGCTTTGGGCATAGAGGAGTAAAGGGTCAATACCTAAGAAAAGGTCAAAAACAGTGATGATTTATTAGGCTACGATATCAGGCTCGGGATATTCTCTTTTAAAACTACAATTTCCCCAATAAATTTCAACCCTATTTCCGAATGCTGGAAGGTATAAAATATAAAGGTATGGTACTTGACTAGAGAACGTAGCTAGTTGATTTAATACAGAGCTCACTTCCAGCTTTCAGAACGTTTCTTTGCGTCGATCGATGCAGTTAGAACCCTTTTGCCCCCAAACAGACTGATAATGATGAGAGGCACTCAAAGACTCCTTGTCGGAAGCTTCATTCAGTGTTGATAGAGCATTTCTAAGAAAGTTTCCGAGGGTCCCTTCGGCGTGCAAGCTGCCCCCAACATTGACACTAGCGCGTAAGGGTCCTTGTACGGGATTTCACGGTTTCGCCGAGCCCTGCAGACCCCGATCGTCCAGAAACTTCAAACCATCGTCGAGCTTATTGTCTCTACCGGAGAGCAATTGTACCTCATTGAGGACCAACTCTCTTGGCCTACCGTATCACCGCGACCTGCCATGGTAACCTCACGCCTCTTCCGACCAGCTTCTCGCTTCCTCTCCCCTTCCCAACCATTCTCAGCGCTCAGCAGATCCGCCTACAAACCCCCAGCTTCATTACCGGCCACAGTAAGTAGGAGGCGATATGCCACGCCAAGTGGATCCAAGGAGATGGCGGTGAGGGATGCGCTGAACGAAGCTTTGGCCGAGGAGCTGGAGTCAAATGACAAGGTGTTTGTGCTGGGAGAAGAGGTAGCGCAATACAATGGAGCGTGAGTACACCGCAAAACAGGATTCGGTTGAGAGGAGAAGAGGATGAGCTTGCAGATCTGCAGACTGTCTGGAAAGTGGTTCTAGAGCTTCGCACGTACTCTGAACGAAAGCCGGGTTGGCATGACCGGATGGCAGGCTCGGTTGCTGACGGCTGTGGCATGCAGGTACAAAGTCACAAAAGGCTTGTTAGATCGATTTGGGGAAAAGAGAGTCATCGACAGCCCCATTACGGAATCTGGCTTTTGCGGCCTAACAGTCGGCGCTGCATTGGCAGGTCTACACCCTGTTGTAAGCAATCCACTGATCGAGCACGAGTCTCACAGCCGAAGCTGACCATCTATCTCCAGTGCGAGTTCATGACCTTCAACTTTGCCATGCAAGCTATCGACCAGATCATCAATTCAGCAGCCAAAACACACTACATGTCGGGCGGTATCCAACCTTGTAATATCACTTTCCGCGGACCCAATGGCTTCGCTTCCGGCGTCGCAGCACAGCATTCACAAGATTACTCGGCTTGGTACGGTTGCATCCCAGGATTGAAGGTTGTTGCGCCTTGGAGCTCTGAAGATGCCAAGGGGCTCCTCAAGGCTGCGATAAGAGATCCCAACCCTGTTGTGGTATTGGAAAATGAGTATGATCCTTGAAGATGACCCCCATATCAGGGCTCTATGACTAACTCGTCTTTAGATTGTTGTACGGCACAATGTTCCCCATGTCGGAAGCGGCACAGAAAGATGACTTCGTACTTCCTTTTGGCAAAGCCAAGATCGAGCGTCCTGGCAAAGACGTAACGATCGTCACTCTCTCCCGCTGCGTTGGCCAATCCCTGACCGCGGCTGAACAACTAAAGAAGAACTACGGTGTGGAGGCTGAAGTCATCAATCTACGTTCCGTCAAACCCCTCGATGTTGCGGCTATTGTCAAGTCTGTCAAGAAGACTGGTCATCTAATGGCGGTGGAGAGTGGATTCCCAAGCTTCGGCGTTGGTGCTGAGATCCTAGCTTTGACTATGGAGTACGCCTTTGATTACCTAGATGCCCCAGCTGTCCGGGTGACGGGAGCCGAGGTACCGACGCCTTACGCCAAGCAGCTCGAAGATATGAGCTTTCCGTCCGAGGACCTTATTGCAAAATATGCGGCTAAACTTCTGAGAGTTTGAGCTAGAATGGTCTCGGATGAGTAAACAATTCCGCAGAAGGTGGTCCTAGCGCAATCTGAGACTGCAGGTTGTCTGTGTTACTTCTCCGGTGAGATTCAAGCCTCAAGCTGATGGTGGAGTGCACGTTACCCGGTTTGGTCCCAAGTGGTCAACCGTCCTATTGAACGCTGCACCCAATTCTCCGGACAACGCTTCAGACGCGGCAGGGATTGTCATACTACAAGGATATCCGTAACTGTACATTCTGCGGAGATCGTCGGTGCATGCGCTGGGAATGTGCGGCTTAAATTTTAGAAAATGTTTCTATGGGGGTTTCTTGGTGATTTTGAAAAATGATGATAAATTCGATGTTGACCGACCAATAGGAATTCGACGTCGTACGGACTTTCTCGGCAACTCATAGTGCATCTTGGTCGCCCTGAACACCTCACGCTTTTCCCACGAACTACCACCCGCTCCCTCACCCATCTCTCCATCTCTTGCAAACCCTCGGTAATCTAGACCCTGCAGTCCCTGCCACGTTGTTGACGGTTTGACTCGATGTGGCACAAGGCGTGACTATCCGACGTCAATCGTTCGGGGGCTTCGTCGCAGAAAGGATATGGCCCAAGAGCAGACCACGGAACTCGTCGTTCTTAATCTTGTCCATTCTCATATGTCTCGTTTCTAGATGCTCGTTTCTTTCCCCCACGGAGATACGAGGTCTAGGCTGCTTGTCTGGCTCGTGCTCCTACATTGATTGCTCCGGGACTCCCTTACACGCGCGTAGATTGCGAAGCTTGCCTTTTAGCAGCCGCCTGGCTTACGCTTTGATCTCTCATCAGAAAGCGGTCTTCTGACATTTATCCCATTGGACTGATATATGTTCGTCGGTAATGTTTTAATGGTTCGGCCTTGTTCATGCGAAGCATCCTTGTCCGTCATTGGGTTTCCTCCTTCCAGATCTTTCTTGCTCTTCATCTCAAAATGCCCTATCCGGCTACCCATTTATAGTGTGTTCTATTTGACTGCTGTTCATCACTTGCTTCATGGTCAAATTGCACTGCGTGGGTGGTCTCAACAATGGCCGAGGATATCCTTTATTTTTATCACAATCTCATTCGGCGGTTATTGCTAGCAAAATGCTTCGCCGTGTTAGGCCCCAATGGCTAGGTCTGTTGTCAAGTGTCTTAGTGTTATGGTTGTTCGCTCTTGTTGCCTGCTAAATGCGGCACACTCTACTTTCAGTCACTCATGTTTAGATCTTGTACCCTTCGATGTTACTGTATCAAGTAACCTCTTTCGATGCCAAGGCATCGAAAGAGAATGTAATGCTAATTGTTTCTCTTTCCACTGATATTGTCTACTGCCATATGTCTTGAATCAGCTGAATGCCACTTTACAAACCCTTCAAAATGGCACCAAAATCTAAGACAACGGCTCCTCTTGTATCGAAACACAAGACAAATGACTCTACCGCCAGGAAATCCCGGTCCCGCCTCCTTGTTATTCCCACAGAACTACGAGAACACGTCTACGGTGCCATTCTAAATACAAGTCCGTCGTCTCTCTACAACCTTTTACTCACCAATCGTCAAATATCTCGAGAATCTAAGCCATATCTTTTCAAGCAATCCCTGGTGTTTGACGGGCAGTCCGAATTGTATGAGTGGTTGAGGACAGTTGATCATGCCTACCTCCGACTTGTCGTGGATATGCGGTTCAAGCTCCACGATATCGATCCGGAGGGGATTATTGGCGCCCTTGGTAAACGACTTCGGCAAGCTGCTATATCAGATCCATCGAATAGGCCGGATAAAGACCCGTACACAGAAGCTTGCCAATTGGAAATAGGGCGCCTTGAAAAAGCATTCCGGTTGCTCCCAAACGTCAAACATTTTACCATCCTGGCAACTACCAAAGCCGATCCCCAACCACCTTACCGCATGTTGAGTTGGTTCTCGGAGATGCTTGTCATGAGTTTCCCCAACTTAATGTCGCTCACGAGTTACGAGGATATGCTAGCAATACCTTTCGTATACCCTTTAGACAAACTGCGTCGACTTCGTTTTCCAGGGATTTCTACAAGCATGCCCGCCCAAGTCACTAGCGTACTTAGTGAGATGCAAAGCCTGGTCGAACTCGAAGTATGCCGACCGGATCCCACTTCTGCGGAGAGAAAAATACTGAGTGTCTCCGGAGCTGTCGAACGAAAACGTTGCGATGTAGCAGACATCATACGGAACATTTCAGAGTTAGAAACCCTTGCTTTCTATGAAATCCCCAGCAAGAACGATTATAGTGAAGCAGCTGAGGAAGAAATGACCGAAACTATCATGGATTCCATCAGTGCTCTCGAACGCCACAAGCCTTCGTTGCGAAATCTCACAATCTTAATTGATCTGGATTTTGAGCCCTGGATGCAGAAGAAAATAGCCACTTTCATCAAGTCCTCGCGCATTACCCATCTGGAAACATTTGACACGGATTGTCCACCACTTGGTTATCTTCCAGCGACAATAGAGGCTATTGTTTTGCGGAGCGGCGTGCTTCGTGTGCCTCTTAAACCCTGGCTCGAGAAACTGATAGCTATGGCTCAGCATTACAATGATGAACTGCCGTATTTCACTGAGACAGTGATCTATTCGAAAGGCCCACCTATCCCTTCAGACGACAACCTGAAGAGATGGGCCTCCAAGGAGATGCGAAAGCTTGGTATTCAGCTTTGGTGGAGGAGATGGGATGGGACACCGCCTGAACATTAATACGATTGTACCTAGCTGATACTTTATCATCCGGCGGCATAGTCACTTATAACAAATCGTCCGCTACCATGGTCAGCGGCTCTGGTAGTCCAAGCTTTTACATGGTATTTCAACACATAGCCTAGGGGAACGGTTATAGAGTAATTATATATAGGAGAACAGGTTTCCTTTCCTCAGATATACTTACATTTCAAAGAGCAAGGCAGAGATAGACTTAATGAACAGCATAAGTCAACATCCCAAGGAAACGAATGCATATAAAGTGACCAAGAGAAGTAACTACGTGATTGCTAAGCAATGCGGACCAAATTCCGCTAGTGCAGTTTGTAGGATTATGATACTGCAGCTCAGTGAGCTTGAACGGCCGTGCAACACCTCCTCCTATTGCCAGATAAACCAGTACTGTGTGCGTCAAACGAAAGTCAACAGGGCATAGTTACCGGTCACAGCCAGAGCTAGGGCTTCATTAGCAATGGCGGAAACTTCACCGCGCCCAGGAAGCTCGACGCCTACACCTGCCTCGATACCTCAAAAACGACCTCTCGGCGGCCTTGAAGACGAACAACACATGCCAGCCGTGTCGTCTCCCCTCAATCCTGACTCCACCAATTCACGTAGCAGAAGACCACCTCCGCGTGAACAGCGTGAAAAGAAGGAGTCATTGAAGAAGCGCGAAGCCAAAGGTGTTGACGGCGCCCGCAGTGCAACCCCAGATAGCCAAGGCCAGGGCAGGAAGGGGAAGAAGTCTACTCTGAGCTCGAATATTTTATCTCCGATAAGATACAAGCTTCCACCTCCAAAATCAACCGATTTCGATCCTCCTAAAGCGCCGATTTTTACTCCCATATTCGCGAAAGCCCAACGGCAGTTCTACGAGAGCTCCGAGCAGTAAGTTCGTCTTCTCCACCTTTGAAAAATTCTACTTGATTCTGATGCAAACACAGTGTCTATAACCGCAAAGGCTTCCGCTATATCCATTGCATAGCCGACCCAACCTTCGCCTCCTCCCAATATCACCGTCAATCGGAAACAGAACCCTACGGACCCCGCTTCAACTTCGAAGATGCCTCGCCGCACATCCTCTTCGACCTTCCCGGCCGAAGCATCACCACTGAAAAAGGCTTCCGTATGGCCCGCGCCAATGTCGGCGTTCGCGAAGGACGCTGGTACTGGGAATGCAAGATTCTTAGTGGAGTGAAGCCCCCTAACCACTCCTCCGACGAGCAAGAGGACAGCGGAGGTCACGTCCGCGTAGGCTGGGCGCGCCGCGAAGCAAGTCTCGACACTCCTGTTGGCTTTGACGCTTACAGCTATGGTCTCCGCGATGTGGCGGGGCAGAAAGTCCATATGTCTCGTCCTAAAGACTTCATGCCGCCCAATACCTCCTTCTGCGAAGGCGACGTGATCGGTCTCGAGATCACACTCCCGTCCCTCGCCCTCCACCGCAAGATCGTTGAGGGAAGCTACAACAAAGCTGTTGATGTGTCGGACGATCTAGTTGAGCCCGGCCACAGCGCGGCTGAATGCGCGGATATCATAAGAGACCGTGTGCCTATACGGTACAAAGCCCACTTGTATTTTGAACAATTCGAATACCATTCCACGAAAGAAATAGAGGAGCTTATGAATCCTTCGCCTGTTCTCTCCACTACATCATCATCCACCAACAATCCTTCGTCAACAGCAGCAAGCCAGCCTCCAAACTCAAACCACCCTCTCGTACCTCTCCGCACCCTCCCCTTTTCCAGCATCAATATCTACAAAAACGGCCAGCTAGCCGGCACGCCTTTCACCAACCTCCTCTCCTTCCTCCCCCCAGCCTCAAAGCCCCTAAACCAAGTCGGGGCCAGAGACGGCCTAGACGACGGCATGCTAGGTTATTTCCCCGCCATCAGCGTCTTCCGTGGCGGCGGCGCCGAGGTAAATTTCGGTCCAGACTTCTGGCATCCACCCTCGGACCTCCTCCTACAAACCTCCAACGAAGAAGACGTCGACATGCTCGGCTCCCAGCCTGATACTTCCAAGCCGACCGCCACGTCTCAGGGCTCGACGAGTAAGCTGCGACCCATCAGCGAGCGCTACAACGAGCAAATTGCCGAAGATGTCGTTTTTGATCTTGTAGACGAGGTGGATTTTTGGGCGCAGGATGGGTGTCCGGAGGAGGGGAGTAAGGGTGAGACAGGTAATTTGGAGGCGGAGGTTGTGGCGGAGATTGGGGGCTTGGAGGGGATGGAGGGGGGTTTAGGAGGCGGAGGGGGGGAGATTAAGGAATTGGTGCAGGAGGTCGAGTAGGGCGTGGTTTGTTGGGTGGGTGGGGTCTAGATGGGTTGGTTGTGGTAGCATGGAATCTTTGAAGGAGTGCACAGATGGCTATAATCTTTGCGAATCGCTGATCGAGCGACGGTGCCACCGACTGACTGCTAAGATCTTACAGCAATATTTTACTCGTACCTCCTTCCTAATCTCCACTGCATAGTTGTTCACCTCTAAACGCCGCGTACACTCAGCAATGCACAATTCGCCAACAACCCCAGGGGACACTACCCCCTTCCCATTTGCTCGCCCGAGAACATGTACACAAAACACCCCTAACCGCCATCACCACCAACCCTCAGCACCCCCAATTCGCCTGGACCCACCTTTCAATCATCCCCGTCATATCCATCCCCTCCATATACACCCCCGTATCCTCCTCTTCAAACCCCGTGCCCAAGAACTTCAACGCCAGCAGTATATAGGGCTGGATGAACTCGTTATACACGAGATCGACGGTCTCGGGCTCCGCGTCCTCTTCTGGGAACCCGATGCGTGATTCGATGCAATTGGGCACGGCGTAGAAGTTAATTGGAGAGTGGATGGTGTCGTCGCCGTCGGTGCCGGCGTCGTCGTGGGTAGTGTAGCCGGGGGTGAGGGGGATGGTGTCGTTTAGGGGGGAGGTGAGGGGGATTTGTTTGTGTGAGGGGGCATGCTGAGGGGAATAGGGTTGGCTGGGGGCGGATTGGTCTGAGCGCACGGGGAGTTTTGCACCGAGAGGATGGAGGGAGTGTGAGAGCTGAGGGACTTCTTGATTGAGGATTATAAGGAGTTTCGAGGCGGTTTCGAGGGGGACGTCCTTAACGAAGCGGAAGCCGCTGGTGAATGGGGAGACGGTGAAGGTGGTGTCGATGGTGAAGGGCCCTTTAAAGATGTCGAACCTGATTGACCCGGTGTTGGTGAGAACGAGTCGCGGGGTGTCATTCCGAGTAGGGTCGTGGATCATATTTGGCAGCACAAGCTCTTGCAGCCATGTAAATATGCTGTTTTCACTCGGATATGGCGCGCGGTTCGTCCAGAGATCTGTAGGCGCGCAACCAAAGCGAGTGTCAAGATTCAGAGCCTTACGGGCGAGAGAGATGGATGCGGAGACGTTGCGGCCATGCGGAGTGGGGAAGGTGGAGCTATTGAGGGAGGTGTGGTGGTAGAATGAGAAAAGGTTGTTGTCGATGTAGCGTCTGGCATAAGTGGGAGAGGCAAGCATAGGAAGCGCGTCATGTGTGGTGGGAAGATTAAGGGAACGGGCAGTAGGTTTGCCGCCAGTGGAGAGCCCGGTAATAGACATGAAGCCGACGGTTTCCATGTACCGGCCGCTTTCGAGGGCGTAAGCTTTGCTATCGTATTTCACGTAGTCACGGATATGGGTGTGGCCGCCGAAGAACTGGATGGGTGTGTCCCATTGTTGGCTGCGGATGGCTTTGTAGAGAGCGTCGTATTCTGGTGAGCGGAGGGAGACGTGGCCGGCAACTAGGAACAGGTCGACCTCGCGGTCCCGGATGGCGTCTTGGAACCATTGTTCTTGGATGGTCTTTTCTACAGGTTGAACGACAGTATTATTCGAGTTCGCGGTGAAATCGAATATGAAGCCGAAGGCCAGGACTCGGATACCTTGGTTCTTCGTCGTGAACTTCTTGAACCGCGGAGCCAATGGTACTCTTTCACCCGACTGGGGATCGAATATGTCGAGATTGGAAGCGAGGTAATTGCCTTTGAAGTTGGGCTCTGTCACCAAGTACTCGTTCTCCGACGAATTCTGCTTGTAAAGCTCATGGTTTCCCGAGCATATGATGTCGATATGCTGCTCTTTGAAGATATTCGTAGTGTATCTGCCCTTCGGGTCCGATGCATCGTATAACCCATTGCCCTCTATCCTATCACCAGTATCTACGATTAGAACATCAACGCCCTCATTTTCGGCTTTTTCCTGGAATCGTTCGGCAAATGAGATGTAGTCGCCCCAGTCAGCACTGTACGACGGTCTTCGCGAAGAGTCAGCAGAGTCATGCGTTGTTCTCAGAGACACTCTACTCTTGAAGATGCCCAGCGTGCCAGCCGTGGGTGTCTGTAGTATGTAAGAAATTCAGCTGGCCCCAGGGCAGATCCCGTAAAGGCGCTGAGACGGGCGAAGGCGCCGAGGGTTGCGCAGCTCGAGTTGTGGTCAAAAGAGCCAAAGCAATGCCGCCATAGCTTGGCCGAAGTATCATAATGCAATTATGGGATGAGGCACTTGGGTCTCTAAGCTCTGAGAACGTCTTCAAAGCTGAAGCTTCGGAGGCAGCAATACAGACTTGAAACAACATATGGATGACGTTCAACGGGTCATCCCGCAACCCACGGCAACGCCAAAATGCGGCCATGGGGTAGATTTAATGTCACGTTCTGCTCTCCTCAGTTCCACTCATAACAGTCATATGTCGATATTGCGGCAAACTACACGATGCGGTCTCAATCAGGACATCTACTACGCTCTCAATGCCTTCGTGACTCCCGCCAACTACATCCCGGAAAAGACTGGAGAGGTCACTGCTCGACTTAAAAGCGGTCAGTCTGGGTGCTCAGAAGCTCCAAAAGCAGTACCTTCACATGCTTACTCCCCAATAGAGAAGCTGAAATCTAAGATCGATGGACAGTTAATAGCAGTCAAGGACAATATATGTACCATCGAAGAGCCAACGACATGCGCTTCGGCGATTCTGGATGGCTTCGTTAGCCCATACGCAGCTACCATCGTCGAAAAGATCGAGCATGCAGGAGCAGTTGTGGTTGGCAAGACCAATATGGATGAATTTGGGATGGGGTATGCATATGGAAGGCCTAGTTCGCGGTAATGTTTGTTCACGGGTCTTTGCAGGTCCCATTCAGTCAAGTCAATCCATGGACCTGTCAAAAACCATTTGGGAACAGACCAAGAACCCATATCTGCGGGAGGCAGCTCTGGCGGCAGTGCAGTAGCCGTTGCAACTGGGCAGTGTTTTGCGTATGTTTGGGCCCTCCAGCTAAGTTCGGGGCAAGAGGTTGACCGTAGGCAGGGCTTTGGGCACAGATACCGGTGGATCTGTACGTCTTCCGGCAGCCTATACGGGCATTGTGGGTTTCAAGCCTTCATATGGCCTTGTCTCACGGTATGGAGTGGTAGCCTACGCCAATTCTCTTGATACTGTCGGCGTCCTAGCTAGGAACAGCCGAGTAGCCAGATCAGTATTTGGTAAGCATCTGACCGCTCTACAGTATCTCCAAACTAATAGCAGGCATCAGACGTAATCAAAGGGTTCGACGTTCGTGATCCTACGTCCATCTCTAGAAAGACACGGTCCAGGATACAGGAAGCTCTCCGGAGACATAGAAGTCACCATAGGCAACGGTATCGCATCGGAGTACCAAAGGAGTACAATACAAGGGAGTTAGAACCCTCGGTGCGACAGGCTTGGTTGGATGCTCTGGGCCTTCTCCAAGATCGTGGCCACTCCATCTGTTCTGTCTCACTTCCTGCCACCAAGTCAGCATTGGCTGCGTACTACGTCATTGCACCGGCGGAAGCATCGTCTAATCTAGCCAAATATGATGGCGTGCGCTACGGCAATAAGCTTGTTGAGGGGGATGGGACAGAAAACATTCTCTATGCTGCTACTAGGGGCGCTGGTCTTGGAGGGGAGGTCAAGAAGAGAATTCTTCTAGGTTCTTACAGCTTAAGCGCCGACGCCATCGACAATTATTTCATCAAGGCTCAAAAGGTGCGGCGACTAGTGCAAAATGACTTTAACAATGTCTTTTCTTTTCCCCATCCCCTTCTGAGCCATGATGACAAACCCTATATGGATGAGGGAGTCGACGTTATCATAACGCCGACAGCACAATCTCTACCACCGAAACTTAGCACGTTGGCCAAGCGTGGTTCGGTGGAAGCATTCAGTGACGATGTCCTGACCGTACCGGCCAGCCTCGCAGGTTTACCAGCAATTAGTGTACCTGTACCCATTGAAGGCCCGAAAAGTAGATTTCAGGATCTGCCTCGCAGTGTTGGCTTGCAGATACTTGCACAATATGGAGACGACGATTCAGTATTCGAGATCGCCAAAGAGGTTGAAGACATCTCTCCAATTGCAAAAAAACCATGGCCTTGAATCTGTTATGAGGGTTAGGTGTGAATCATTCCGAGGTGTGTTCCAGGGTTTGACAGCCAAGGTGCATGAAGATCGAGATGTTCTCACGACAAGTATCTTAAAGGTTGTGAAGACTCAAGCAATGTCACCCTTGGCGGACTTTTACAGAGAGTACCCAGACGTGGGACAGGTTGCGTGGCCGATGCTCAGCAAGGTCAAATCGCTAGGGCATCAGCTCGAACATACAACAAAAGGATTACTACCCCAATGAATAGATGGTCGCTGGAAATCACACGACAAGACCGTGCTGCGGCCGCCTCGATACCTTCTATGGTTAACCCATCGTTTCCATTGATGAAGAGCTCATGCTTCGCAGAGCTCTTAGGGATACCTCACCACGGCCGATCTTTGTGCCGGATTTCATGGACAGAATTTGCAACTCAGCAGCTGCCATCGATTAACGGGGCTGCCCAAAAAGTCCTCTGCTCCAGAATCAACTCGCAAGAAGACGCCCGTATGGCTAGATACGGTTTGGAGAATAGCTGGTTCCTCTGAGGCTATATATCAGCTTCCGCAGAGATGATCAATGCAATCAAGGACCGCACCCAGACCTCAAATCGTTTGACTTTTTGAACGTCCAGAACGAGGTAGAGTCAAAAGGTGCAATGCGATCATTGCTTACGCCAAGCTCAACATACAGGCCCTCAAACAAATAGAAGCCTTTTAGCGATATTTCCATGTGACGTCTGAGCTACCTTACAGGTCCTTCCTGCAGCGGGCTGGACATTGCATTAGCAAAAAGCCTCTTGACAAGGATTATTTGTATGAACAAGCCCGGCAACGCTTAAGCAATGTCCAGCCCGCAGGAAGGACCTGTACTGTTGTACATTCTTTTCTATCTAAGCCGTCAGCAATCATGACTTTATAATCGTTAGAACTTCCACGTTCAATAATCCTGCATACCGGTGGAAGTGGAAAAAGAAGTGGAAAAAGAAAAAGAAATGGGGTCGGTTGCGGTTCCATTTATTTTGGTAGGGCTGCCGAGGTGCCCTGATTCGTGTCTCACCCGGGGGAACCTGCTCCGTATCCCCCGGTCTGTGGGGAAGTGACCAAGCGACGAATCCTTCTCGCAATACCATAACCTAAGCCTGAAGAATCCTTCCGCTTGTTCCAATATAGGAGAAAGGCGATGGACATACGAAGTAAATGGTCATGACTCACGGGTTATGGAACGGTCCAATTTCCCCACGCTGCGCCGTGGTTAGAGCCATACTCTACGGGATACATACTATATAGATATATGGGGGATCAGGGGATTGAGTGGCACGAGTGGCTAGCCCACCAAAACAAAACCCTGACTTGTTGCTTCGGTATCCGTACTAACAACTGATACCCCAGTCCCCAAGTACGGCAGACGGCAGTAAGTGTGACTCTTCTACGCCTCAACCCTCGCAAATTAGTTTGGTTGGTTTGACCCTGCTGCCTGGAAGGGCAGAAAGAGCTTCAGCAACTGGGTCGCCTATTGGCCATAAGCCCATAAATGAATATTGTCGTCCTTACTCCTGAAAGACTGAACCTTCAGCAGAAGCGCTATTCTACTGAGCTTCTACGCTTGACTCACAAAACCGCATTCACTTTGTTGTCCATCTCATATTCAACTACCTTACCGCTGCTTGAAAACTTTCTTCTACTCGAATCTCCCACTTTTCAGTCGAAAAACCATCAGACAATCTGACGCGAAACAACTCTTTCACCATGCATTTCTCAATCCGTCTTGCAGCAGCGTTCCTCTCGATTGCTCCTCTCGTCATGGCAGCTGACCCTGCCCCTTCTTCGTGGACTGTTCAGAACGACAAACAGGTATGAAACCCATTGTTCTCTAACCACACTCACTCCAAGTTTACCACACGCGGACTCCCGAATGACACAGCGGTCTGTCTTCCCATCCCTCCCCACCCCAACACGCCACCCTCCCCCACCCTTCATCCCCATCTCACCTCCCTCCTCGCAATCAACCGTCCTAACTCCCAGCCCTCCCAGAAAACCGAATACGAAGCCTACACTTCCCACGTCGTCAGCCTTGCCGCCTACACCACCGCCACCTCCGTCCTCCACACAGCAACCTACTCCGTCGACGCTGAGCCCGTCTCTATACTGCAAGCCGCCGCCACCGCCACCACGCCCGTCACGGTGCCTTCCGTCGCCACCCCGGCGCCGACAGACGTCCAGGCGTTTCTGCAGAGCGTCTTGCAGCATGAGGTTTCGCTGCTGCAGTACGATCGGACGGCGACGGCGACGGCGACGTACAATGCTGCGGTGAAGCCGACAGGGGTTGTTATGGCTGCTGGGGCGGCGGCGGCGGGGGTTTTAGGTTTGGCGATGTTGTGAGGGCAGGGGACATTCGAGTAGTTGGTTGGGAAGTGGATATGCTTTGATTGGGGGCCGGGCGATGTACACTTTTTGCAGGCGGCCACGTTTATCGGCGCATTTGGTTAACGGACTCTTATCCAGAGCCAGACCTGATACCATTCACCACCACTATCCTTCATTAACCTCTCGTTCTTTCCAAATCCAACATTTTTACACAAATGACGTTCGAAATCAAAAGACCACCACCAAAAAACCCCATCCAAAATTTCACATATCTCTTCTTTGAAAAAAAACCAAAAGCCCGCAAATACCCTCCCAACCCATCCTCTCACCCCTCTCCCATCTTTCCCGATCTCAGGAACCCTCACCCCGTAGCGTCGTCTTCGCGTAACCCGGACAAAAAAAAACCACGAGACAAGATCCCATCCCCGACCCAACCAACCAACTATCTATTCACCAACCTCCCTCATCACTCTTTCTCCTTTTTTTCTATTTTAGCAATAATGCGCGTTAAGTCGAAAAGGGCAGTGGGGGACAGAAGGGAAGGGGATGAAGTAGGCTAGGCGGGGGGGGGCGAGAAGTATGTATTGGGAGTTTTTTTCTTTCTTTTCTTTCTTTTTCTTTTCTTCTCCTGGATGTTTTGGTCAAATAAAGATGACAAGGTCCTGCTTTTTCGGGCAGGATGCTGGGTCCTCTTCTCGCCCTGCTTTCCCTGTCCTGCCAGGGCTCTCTCTTTCTCTCTCTCTCTCTCTCTCTCTCTCTTCTTTCCCATTTCCCATTTTGTGTGAACTTCAAAGGCTTTTTTCCCCCCTCTTCATACCTCCCCTCCCCAGCCGGCCCTCTCAGTCATCTCTCCCACGCCGCTCGCTATACAAAAACAACCACCTTCATACGATACCTACCACCTTATCCCCTCTATACATACACATTTGATGCTTCAGGAAAGAAGGCAGGGAATTACTTCGAAACAGTAACACGGGAACGAGTCTCAAATTCCCGTTTTTGTTGTTTTACTTCATGTCATTTTCAATAATCTGGATTCTGTCTTTTTGCTTGGTTTCGATGTTTTTTTGGCTTGGTTCCGTTTTTTTTTGGTTGGATTTTTAGAATCGTTAAGGGAGGTTGGGAATGAGATGAGGGAGGGGGAAGGAAAGAAAGAAAGGAAGAAAGAGAAGCGTTAAGGGGGTTTTAAGAGGGTGATGGAAAAGAGCGAGTGGAAATCTCACAAGATATTTTAGTTATTTGGATTTGCTAGATCCTCTTGTCTCTCTCTATAACGCATGAAGCTTTTCAAAAGAAGATGGGAATCAGAAGAAAAGAGAAACCACATCTAAACATCTCTTCTTCACTTTCTCTTTTCTATCTTCTCATCACTGCTCGCTCATCGTCTCACGTAATTTCAACTCGACATTCATCTCTCTTTCTCGATTCTTCAATTCATCTTTCTATTTCTCGTTTCAAACATCTTTTCCCTCGTCTCTCTCTTCACCACCTTCTCTTTTCTTTCTTTTTCTTCGTTCTCTTGTCTAGCAAATCCACTCTCATGATGCTACCAATCACCTCCATCAGCAATCCTCAAACCCTTCATCCCAACACCCCAAAAGCTCCGAAAATCCCCCCCCCGGTCCGGCTGATTCTCGAAACACAAAAACAGAACTTTTCAATGAAAACTCTCCGCTAAAATTCCTGGGGGGGAAACACATACCTGTGTACTTTTCCGAAAAAAAGAACGATATATGCTTTCCCCCCAAACCCCCTTTTCGACATCACCATCCAATCCTGATGTTTTAAACCCTCTTTACCAATAGAGCGTTGGTATCAACTGCCAAATTCCGTCCAACTCCCTCACTCTCCACAAACCCCGAACCTTGGAATCTTCAGAACCTTTCTCTTGACAAACTATGTATCCCTCGCATGACCTCTTCGCTTTTTTTTTGGGTATTCAGTAACCACTTAGCCACCACCACTAAGCCTCTAGAAAGTAGACTCGCAGAGCCTCAACTGTTTAAACCCCCTGCCAAGCACTCGTTCTATATATATATTGTAATATATAAATCATTACAAGGGCAACCCTCTCGATCATTCTCAAGAATAGCTAGCTCTCCAAGATGTACTGCAAGACTCGAAAGTGCCGAGGAGTCTACGAGGCGTTGGAAAGGGGAAGGAGGAGCACGCGGTTGTCATACAGCGTGGTGGTGGTCTTTCAGTGGGGCTAGAGCAGTTGGCCGATTCTATATACTCTTTTGAGCCTTCTCGCTTTCTCTCACAATTCCCCTTCCACCCAACAGAAGCCTGCTTGTCAATTTACAACACTTCTCACAGACTTTTATCTCACTTAATCCTTCCGAGTTTCTTAAACTAAGAGAGATAAAATCTGAAAAGAGGGTTGAGTGTGAAGGAAAAGGAGAAGGAGAAAAGGGACGGAAGCAGATGGTAGAGATCTTTCGAGCGCTTCACATCATCTATTTGGAAACCGAAGATAGATAACAACAGACAGGAACGATGCTTATTTGCACAGAACCGCAGGAAAGTTGTCACGTGCGTACGTATATATTATGTGTGAGAGTGCATTTTCTGCAATCGACAGCCCGAGCCTATCTTTTTGTCTTTCGTAGGGTTTTTGGGAATATGTAGTGGGGGGTTTTTAAAGAGTTTGATTCCGAATGGGCTCTAATGATGTTTGTTTTCTGATTTGATGTTTGCAAAAAAGGGCTGACTTGGTATTGGTATTGGTGTGATCTGGGTTTGAAAGCTGCGGTAGGTAAGGGGGGATAGGGCGGGGTGGGGAGGCGGGTAAGGAAATGAGAAAGGGGAAAATGATATGTGTGAGAAAGAGTGCATGGGAAATAACCTACAAGAACCACCCGCCTTCAGGCCTTCTCCGAAAGACTCCACACCACTGCAACCTGGCTATTTTGCCCAGAAACCGAAAGCTCCACCGCGCCACCACGATTCCCGTCGACCTTTCGGTATCAGCGGAATCAGGGGGGAGCGATCGCGGGAGGAGCAGATATGGAAAGTATAGTTGCTTGCTCAGAGACCCAGGTTTGATGTTCCAGGAGCTGCGAAGGGTGGATGCTTGATGTCGTGATTGGAAACATACATGCTCCAGCTTCCATGCAAAGCATGCTACCATGCCGAACGCCCGTGGAGATGCAGCAACGACCCCGGTACAAACACCATTAACCCCCTACCCTACCCCCGGACACCCACTCCAACACCCTGTCGGCTGCCTGGGATCATACATGCCTTCCTCATCCTCACTCTCCACCTCCTCTCCCCCCTCATCCCCCAACTTCTCTTCTACCTCCACCTCCGCATGCTCTTCTCCTCTGTCCGTCTGCTCCTTCTCCTCCCCCGACCCAAAAGCGTTCCTAAACCCGCCCTTTTTGAAACCACCGCCTCCGTTTCTGCCGCTATCGTGGGCATTCGAGGGCGCAAGCTTGATATTGATGACTTGGACGGACTCGTTGGCTTTGCGCTCGGCTTTGCGGGCTTTGGTGCTGGCGAGGGGGTCGCGGGACATGAGTTTCATTTCTTTGAGGCGCTGGTCGAGGGATAGCGAGTCAGCATCTTTGCGCTGAATTTTTTGTGCGTAGGCGGAGGGGGAATGGACAAGAAAGTGAGAATGCTTAGGAAAAGAGGGCAAGATGGGGACAGCACCTTCTTATGCAAATGATCATAACTCCCCTCATGCGCCTCATACTCGTTAATCCTGCTATACCCCTTCCCGCACAGATCGCAGTAGAAGGACTTGGCGGCTTGCAGGGCGGATTCCGTCTGTGATGCTCTCAGAACATTGTAAGTTCGATTTAGACGGGTAGGGACCACGAAGCATTGGTGGAGGCAGCAGCAGCGAGCCGATGCCAGGAGCGCGAGGAGGGTGGGTGGAGGAGGAGGGGCCTAACCTTGGGGGCGGGGTTGGTGAGACCGCGCTGGGGCAAGGGTGAGGAGGTTAGCTTGGGAGCGGGGAGGGGTTTTGGGTTGGAGGGGTGGAAAGGGGAACATACTGGAGGCATTGTGGATGATGGTGGAGGGAACTTCTTAAGATGTAGGAGCGTTCTGAAAGGGTGTCTACTGAACAGATGCTAAGAAGTTGGAGAATGTGGAAAAGGAGTGAATTATGAACCGAGGTCCATCAGAAAGCCTGGATAGGGCAGAGGTCCGCTAAGTGAGAAAGCTCCACTGGATCCAAAAGATGCAGCCCTACTTATTTGAATTGGCCCCTCAAAAGACATGAGGATAAAACCAACTATCTGTAAGTCGTAAGTTCTAAAGAGGACCAAACCAAGCCATCTAGCTAAGCTACCTATGCACAGAGACCACCAAACGAGGTCAGGATGTTCCGTAGCTTACCATCCCCGTTCCGGCCTCCCCCAATCCACCATATATCCAGCACCTAGATACAAGGAGAAAAGAGGTCCATGCGTCGAACTCGTTACCATAGCCAGCCCTGATCATGTCGACCTTGCCATCTCCGTACACCCCCGTATGTCTAGTAAACAAAAGATTGTTGACCCCCTCAGTTATCGTACCCACCTCTTGGAATCGAAAGGCTCAAAGCTCGCGATAATGGAACGCAGAATTACCGCTTCTTGACCTCCGTCGCCCATCCTTCGATCCCTTCGCCTTTGCTCCCAACAGGAATAGGCAAGGAAATGCCCTCCATTCCCTTGGTACCCTCCAAGAACGGACTCCCACTCATACCGCCCGCATTCGCTCTCTTCGCAGGTTCCAACTCCAGCATAGGTAAGAGAAAGTCTGCAATACGCTTGGCTTCTTCAACACTAAAATGGTACTTTTCTCTCAGCACGTCCGGCAGCGCCCAGTGGCGGAGGCGGTGAATGTTGCGAAGTTCACCCTTGCGACTGAAGATTTCTTGGGACCATTTGCCTGAGAGACAAAGATTGCGCGGAAAGGGCCCGAGAAGTTCGATGATTTGAGCGATGTGGTCATCGTCTTTGCCGTACTTGGTGCCGGATTGAGGGTCGAAGAGGTAGTCTCCCGTAATTAGTTCAAAGACCTAAGTACACAGAAGAATATGTCAGCCTATTTTGGATGCGTGAACAGTATACCAAAACAAAAACCGTACCATAGCGGCCATACTCCACACGTCGGTACTAGCACCCCATTTAGAGCCTAAGATAACCTCAGGAGATCGATACTGTCGGGTTTGAATGTCGTTTGTAAAGTGGTGGCCAACCCAGCATGCGTTTCCTAGGTCGGCAATTTTGACGGAAATGGTGTCCATTGCTGTTGCTATTTCGTCTTGGCTTTTCTTCTCTGAAGAGCCGTTCTTATCGAGGGAAATACCAGACACTTCTTGGGTGAGAACATCCCTGGCGATCGTGTTAGCTGACTGCGGAGGCCAACTCAAGACGTTACGGGCATACGCTGTCTTTTCTCGTTGCTTCTGCACCTCCTCGCCGTTGCCTGCAAGACTGTCTCTGATACCGAGCAAGTCTCTCATCGACTTTGGAGGCGTTGTGGAAGCTGCAACACGAGTCAGTAGACTACTCTCTGTAGGAGTAGCGAAGCCATCAATGGCGAATTACTTGGACTTTCAGTCATCATCTGGTTCAAGCTACTGTGTGACCCCTGGGTGCCATGCGAAAACCGCATAGGCTCAAGATTGCTAAAGCTTGCATTTAGAGGGCTAGGGAGTGGCTGGCTGCCTGTGATCAGGGTCCTTCTTCTCCTACGTCCATTGCGGTTGTCTTCCTTATCCTCCGCCTTTGGTTCGTCTTTAACAAAAGTCTTGACTATTTGCTCCACGTCGCCGATTTCGATCAGGACATTTTCAGGCTTGAGGTCGGTATGAATGATGCCACATTCGCGGTGTAGATAGTCCAGACCAAGCAGAACCTGCTTTGTGATCTGCTTGACCAACGGCATTGGAATACCCCTGTGGTTCCACCTTTTGATCAGACCAAGTAAATTCTCCCCTAGCACCTCGAACACCATACACACGTGTTCACCATTGGGTCCTTTATGATTGAAAGAGTCCAGCAGGCTGACAACATGCTTTTTCCCCGGGTGGTTTGGATTGGCTTGCACAATCTTTTGGAGAAGCTTAATCTCATCGACTGCAGTCTCTGTGTAGTGGGCTGCGGATCGTACAACCTTCAAAGCAACGTGTCTCCCCGTTTCAGTGTCTCGTGATAGCCATACCGTTGAGAAATGGCCCCAGCCAAGCTTCCTGACAACGATATATCTCCCGTCTTTGAATGTTTCACCAACATGGACCGGGTGATAACCACCCTTACAGTAGTCCTCCGAGTCCTCCTCTTCAGCTGTAACTTCGGTTCCCTCATCCCGAGATGAGGAAGACGAAGATGATCGGCTCAGTTGCGCCTTATTGTGGGATAGAGGGGAATTGACACTGTTAGCACTTTCAAAAGGTTAGCTCCGACCGCGCAGATCTCAGCTTAACGAGCGCCTATGGGCCTGCTAACCTTGAATTCATGATGGGTGCGCTGTGCGGACTCGCGTCTGCACTTTGTTGACCCTCAGTTGTGATTATTGGTTTTAGATCCTGGCCTTTCCTCCTCTTCTTTCCGCCGTTACCATTGGCTGCATTGTTTGCTGCGCTCGCAACTTGTTTAGCTTTGTTGATTGCCGCTTTTTTGATATCACTACCATTCATATTAGAACAAAGAGAGTCAGGCTGAGATTTTCAGAGCGTGAATGGCGAGGGCTGTGTTGACGAGAGCTTGGGGCGCGTAGCGTTGGGTGCGAGCACTCGTAGCCAAGTCAGAGCAAGCAGTCGTAGTTTTAGACGAATCTGCGCGGAATGTAGGTACACAGCCTCAGTAAGGCAAGCTCTTTGAGTTCGACGTTTGATGTACGAGGCGGATATGGTTATTGAAGGTCCACTGCTCACTCGAGCCAAGACGTGTTCATGCAGACTGACTTGGTGCGGTGCTTGGTCTGTGCGCCCTACTCGTGGCTGGGCCGAACGACGGTGAGCCCCAAAGACACACAATTGTTTACAGGAGATAGGAGTCAGATGAAGCGCCTTGAATCTCTACCTTCCAGAACCGAAGAAAGGCAAGTGTGATGCCAATTCACATCGGTGAGGCACGACCCGTAGCTTACTGAAGACTGGCTGCAGCAGATCAGGTCTAGTGACGGACTTGCGGGGCTACCTGTCATATGCGATGCGATATAAAACCCTCAGTCACTCTTTAATGCGCCAAAAATGCGTCTGGTCGTGAGGGATTAATGATAGTGGACCAACACGCTGTACAGTAACCTGAGTGCAGGTTCCTCGATGACGTTGCTCTCATCATAAGGCTCGACACACTACGTACTTACCTTAGTCCTTTGGGCTCACTTCAGCATCTGCTCATCCTATCAAGAAAACCCCCCGACTCACCTCACCGGGGGGTGCAGAAAGCCAATGAACAACAACCGGTCTCTGCAGAGCTATCGAAATGGACAAATAGACTTGTTGTTCTCTAGCAGCGTCAATCAAGTGGTGAATTTGGAGTTCCACACCCTCACTGACACTTGGTCCGATAGTTGGCCTCGCTATCGGCTTGTCGTTCACACTTTCTAGACTCAACCAACCCTCCTGAAGCCTTTGGAAGGCATCGGCCATCCCAACACTGCTCACGAACGCTTTTTTTGAATATGTACAATAACAGATATATATCCAATAAGTACAGCATGTACCCAGTTGCCCACCATCCCAAAGATACGAACAAGAGAACCCGGCACCTCGCTATGCAATCATCCCCAGCCATACGTCGTATTCACATACCTCGAATGTACACTATTTCCACCTCATTTCATCCCATTTCCCATGTGCATCTCCCGTAATTTGGTTTTCAGCGCCTTCCCTGTTGCGTTCCTTGGAATTGTATCTACAAACTGTACACCACCGTCAAGAGCTTTGTACCGTGAAAGCTTGGATAGCAAATATTCCTTTATTTCTTCTTCCGACACTTCTTTTTCTTCGACCACGCCATAGGTGGCAGCAGCACCATTAGCAAGCTTCGGTTTTCGGACGACAAATGCTCGTGGAACCTCGCCCGTGCCTTCGGGGACCGGGATTCCAATTACTGCAACGTTGATGATTTGAGGATGGGTAAGGAGGATAGCTTCGAGTTCAGCAGGAGCGACTTGCCAACCACGGACTTTGATGAGGTCCTGAATCGTCAAAAAGGTCAGATCAGCAAGGCTCTAGAAACCGAGCAGACTTTTATCGCAAAGCACACACCTTCTTTCGATCGATGATGTACCACTTGCCCTTGTTGCAGTATGCAATATCTCCAGTCCTCATCCAACCATCAGGACTAACCGAAGCCGCAGTAGCTTTGGGGTTGTCCAGGTAACCCAACATCATACACGGACCCTTGATGTACAATTCTCCTCTTACCATGTCTCCATCTACAAGATTACTATCCTCGTCCTTGAGACTACGCGTAGTACAGTCAGCACATTTATTGTATGCTCAAACCGAGACCAAAGCACTGACCATGCGCCCATGCCATCCATAATCCTCCCGACGCTGCCCGTGTCATCTCCTTCCGGCCAGGAAAAGAACAGAGCCCAGCCCGTCTCGGTCATTCCCCACACTTGCGAGAGCTTTGCTTCTGACGCCAACAGAGACTTGAACTCAGCTTGAGTCGACGCACGTAATGGGGAACCGGCAGACCAAACATATCGAAGAGATTCCAAGTGCCTCTTCTTTGTTACTGGCGAATTCAATATGGCGACAATCATTGCCGGCACCACAGGTATCTCTGTGATGTGGAATCTCTCGATATCCTCAACAAATTGCTTCGTATCGAATCTGCGCATAAGGTATACGGTCTCGTGATATCGAATCGCACATCCAGAAATAAGTGGCATACCAAATGCGTGGAATGCAGGAAGACATATAAGACGTGAAACCTGTAATCTATCAGCACACGAGATAGTAACACTTCGTTCCGGGTTTCCTACCTCATAAGGCTTATCGCGGCTCCGGATGCCAAAGATCTGAGAGACCGAGTACTCGTGAGAGACCATGGCTGCCTTTGGAAGACCAGTGGTTCCACTGGTAAAGCCCAGGGTTGCAACGGTTGTGCTAGCTTCTTCACGGTTTTTGAACCTCACCCAATCCGCCTCGCCATGCTGCAACAATTCGTCCCATGACCTGTACCCGTCAGAAGGGCCATGATCCGACGCATCGAAGACGAATAATCTCGACGTGGGAATGTTGCATTCCTTTGCGGTTTGTAGGGTGGTTGAGAGCATGTGGGGCTCGGTGATGAGGTATCTGACGTGCGCCGTTCGGACATGGTGGTTCAGTTCGATGGACGTGTAGGCAGGGTTTGAGCCTGTATAGCGTCCCCCAGCTCCTATAATGGCTAGGTATATCAGGGGGTAATAAATCTGATCGTGCTTAGCCTTCCCCCCGGCTTGTAGCCCTGCTGAGGCCAGGGATTGTGCGTGGCCCTACATCATTGAATGAATGAACGCAGACGCAATCGCCCGACTCAAGTCCCTCGGCTTTGAAACCTGCAATAAGTTTCCTCACAATCGTGCGAGCGCTCCTAGGTGTAACGAAACGGGAAGGATCGCTGGCATCTACAATGACCTGAAGACATCAGACGTCTCGAATCCCGAGAAAGAATCTGGAGAGCCCTCACTGGTTTGTGCGGATTGCTCTCGACATCCTCGAACGTAAAGGAGAGTAAGTCAGTCGGCGCAGGATCATATTTCATAATCATAATGACAATCCCCAGTGGACCCGCGGTTTTGCCGTATCTTGCGAATGAAGGTGGAAAGACGCAATTGAGATAGGATAGGGCCGGTAGATGCAGCAGTCTGCCTGAGATTAAGCGCCGCTTGCAGTCGACGGCTGTTCCCTATCACAGAAGTGTTGGAGAGTAAAGCAAAAGGAAACGCGCGTGGTATCAGCTGGATGGCATGACACGGATGGACGCTAGAGACCTTCTACCCCTGATTGCTCACATCTTGGAGACAAATGCAGAAGCACAGCGAACACAGGCCGGATCCATGCCGGCACCTAGTCCACGGCGTTGGGACCCATGGGAGAGGGGGGAGGGGGGGGCGACACCGTGCCGCAAAAGGGGTCCAAGTCTTGGGTATGGAAGGATGTTCTTTCCAGGACTGTGGTCCCAAGAGAGCAAGAGACTCGGATTTAGGGGATTTTGGAATCCCTGGTTAGGTGTAAGCTGTCCTTCTAGTAGGCTTCTACTACAGCAGGACCAATGGACATTGTACACTACGTTCAGCCCAGATACGGCCCATGAGCAGCAACCTGACATTTCCGGCCAAAGAAAAAGTGGGTTGAGGGGGGGGAGGGGGGAGGGGAGAGGGGAAACTCCCTGGCCCATCCTTCGTCTCGAGGGGAGTGAGTACGGAATACATTACTCGGTACTTCCGTACTGTGCACTCTACGGAGTACGCCGTAAAGTAAAACAGGTTCCGGAGGTGCTAAAAGAACGCAAAGTCCCCAAACGGTCAGGGTTTGAAAAGTAAGGTACGGAATCCTGTACCACAGACTCCACAGTCCCCACTTAGGGCGGGCGGGCCGTGCAAGAGATTGCCCTTCACCACCCCTTCCCTAAGTTCCCTGATGCCCCAATTAGTATTAATATTATTAGCCTTGCTGACTACGTACACAGTATTCCGTAGTGTTATATTTATCATTACAGTACTGCCTACGGAATACGGTACCTACTCTTATAGCACCCTCCTACATGGATCGTCTCGCTTTAAAGGCACGGCCCCTGCCCCGTCTCTTTCCTATTTTGAGACTGCAGGACGGAATCCGTTCGCGCGCTTCTTCTGTATGCTTCATGCACTTCTAACTTTGAACTCTTTTGTCTCAGGGATAACCCTATATGCTGCCAGATGAAAGTCAGTCGGACCCGCGGTTGAGGCTGGAGAAAGCGTTGTCCCGGCAAATCATCCTGGTTCCCACGTGCAGCATCACCGCCGTTGTTGTCTGCATTGCCTGCCCACCTCGGAGTAGTTGGCCTGATTGTTCAACTTGTTATACCTTCATCTTCCACCATCCGAAGGACTCCTACTTGGATGATTGGGAACCACAGCCATGGACCACGAGCTTGGGCCAGAACCGTCAGACGATGCCAATAGAATCAGTGCGATATCTTCCACACTTGGCTCTACTACAACTGCCATGGAGGAACCGCCAGAAAAAGAAAATCATCAAGAGACCTTGGGTGGTTTGAATGGCAACACTGCGAACCACTCACCTACGGAGCGCAACTTTCAACCCGGATTACTCGACTTGAAGCGAGCCACAGCAATGGGATATTCTATCGAGCAGATGCTTTCCAAGTCTTCCAACAACTCATCCGAAGATTTGAAGAAGGGTGTTGTTGCTCCGATATTGGTTCAGCAGGAACTCGGTGCGTACAATGTTGAAAAATCAGATGTCATGCCATCGAGGCGGGTCCCTCATACCTCCACGCCATCGTACAATTCTACCTGGAGACTATCTGTTTCATCGAACGAGATGCTCAAACTCCCGTATAAGCGTGAGCGACGAATATGGAGAAGGATGCGACATAATCTCCTGGCTGTGTACCAGCGGCTGTTTTCAATCGTTTTCATCGCCAACATGATCGCCTTCATAATCATTCTTGTTGCGTATCGAAATGCGTATCCGTCTGGCCCGCCTTTATCAAATGTCGTCATCGCCGCAGCTGCAAACATCCTAGGTGCGATTTTGATCCGGCAAGAATATGTCGTCAACGCTCTCTATACCATGTGTTGCTGGACGTCGTTGTCGATACCATTGAGAATACGACGCTCAATAGCGAAGCTCTACCACTTTGGAGGTGTTCACAGCGGATGCGTCATCTCCGCCGTGGTATGGTTTTTGCTATACACCGTTTTAATCACCAGAGATCACGTTTCAGGCGTTTTTGTCGAGCCTGCCGTCATCGATGTGACCTATGCTTTGCTCATGCTCTTCCTCAGTATTTGCGTTTTCGCCATCCCGCGCTTCCGCTTGCTATCTCACAACGCTTTCGAGGCAGTGCATCGCTTTGCTGGATGAATATCAGTGGCTCTGTTTTGGGTCGAGATTTTGCTTGTATTCAATGCACAGTTCAAGGCCTCAGGCTCAGATTCCTTGGGTATACTCGTGGTCAAATCTCCCGCATTCTGGTTCCTGATGATCATTACGTTCTTTATCATTCTACCATGGATTCGTTTACGTAAAGTTGAAGCGTTTTCGGAAGTCTTATTCAACCACGTCGTCCGGATACGTTTCAAATACATGAAAGTAAGCCCGGTGATGGGCATTCGCATTACCCACAATCCGTTGAAGGAGTGGCATGCATTTGCCACCATTCCGGAAGCTGACGGCTCATCGTTCTCCCTGATCGTTTCCGATGTCGACGACTGAACCAAGAAACAGATTTTGGAATCGTCGAACAGCTACTGGATCCGTGACATTTCTATCATCGGAGTCCTTCGCATGGCTGCGGTGTTCAAGCGAGTGGTGATTGTCGCCATCGGATCAGGCATCGGACCGTGTTTGTCGATGCTTGTCTCTCATTCAGTGCCCAGTCGGATCTTGTGGTCTACTTCAAACCCTCTGCAGACGTATGGAGAAAACATCATGGAGGCTGTGGTCAAGTTCGATCCCGAAGCGATGATCATCAACACTCGAGCGTCGGGTCGATCAGACATGGTAGCCTTGACGTATCATCTCTACCTCGAGTTCAACGTCGAGGCCGTGTTTGTAATCTTCAACTCCCTGTTGACGCGAAAGGTGGTCTACGGCATGGAAAGCAGAGGCATTTCAGCTTACGGGCTCATCTGGGATTCATGACATCTGAAGACTATGTAGAGAGGTGTTTGACTAGTGCTTTCGACCGTGTTGGCGGGTGCCTTGAGAATAAGATCTCGGCAGATATCTTGCATTTCATGGGGGCGTTTTCCCGCATTACCACGGCATTACTCCGTACACGATGGATGACTGACGACAAAAGCGACGAGATACCGTACCTTTGTCAGGATCTGTTGAATAGATGGTCCTTCTGTTCGACATTGATCTGTAGGGCTGTAGCTACATGTTTGATACTCAAATTCAAGCCATTATCATTACCGCCCTAATACGGAGTACTGTATTCCAAATCTCGTAGGCTCGTAGCCTCAACCTCCCTCAACATAGGCTAGGTAAGGGACTAGTGAACTGGTGGACTCTCAATGCCGGCTTACGTAAGGTAGATAGAGTACTAGGTACGGTAAAGTGGTAAGGTACGAAGCATGACGAGCTACCTTATGTTCTCGGAATGCCAACACTCAGCCACACTGTAATTTACATGTAATCTAATCTTAGCGTCCGGGGATGATTTCCTGATTTTTAGCTCAGAGGTAGATAGAATAGTAGCGATGTACTCAGCCTGATGTAGAGGTAGAAGAGGTAGAGGTGATAGAGGAGGTAGATGATGATAATTGGTAGGCAAATGGAAGGTTTGGGTTCCAAATCGGTATTATCGGATTTATCTATCTCCAAGCACTAAGACCAGATTACATGTAAATTACAGTGTGGCTGGGTCTTGGCATTCCGAGAACATAAGGTAGCTCGTCATGCTCCGTAAGGTACTTCAGTAGCTTCGGCTGCCTGTCATCCTTTCCGAGGGCGGGACCATTCCGCATTTCCGCACTTTTTTTGCACCCCTTTTGGAAACCCCCTCCTAATCATTACGATCGATTCTACCTCCGTAGCACTTCGTCTGTTTGTTTTGTCGTCAGATACCCTTTATACTGGCACATGAACACACATCTTAATCTACGTAGACCAGTCACTGACCCGCCATGATGATTTTTAACGAAACCGTTCTCGCCTGCCTTGGCTAGCTACCTTAGGTACCCCCGTTTCTAAAGTCTCAAATACATACTCGTAACGTGTGGTCCGCATCGAGGTGCAAAGAACGGACGGGGCATCTTTCCAAAAAGGCGTCCCCCACCTCCCCACCTCCCTAAGCGCGCTACATGATACCTCGACAAGGGTGAATGCAGCTAATATAGTAACATGTTAGAAAACAAGCGACCAGTCAATGCGACCATCAATCTCGAACCTCGAACCTCGAACCTCGGATCATCCTGACGCTAAGGAAACACACTACAGTGAATTCCGGCACGGCTGAACGTCTGTGTCTGTAATGCTCCCGCTGTTCCGTACAAGTTCCTTCCTCCATACTCGGGTCGTAGACACGCAGATGAGGGATTGATCCAGCGCAAGAGAGCAAACGGGCCAGGCGTAGGCCATGTGTAAGAAGAGTTGATGGGGACGGGAACGCAAGCGGAGGATGCCGGGAGAGTGGGAAGAGTAATGCTGGTCCATGTGTCGACGACACCCCCCTTCGATAACCAACCGGCGCTACGGGGTAATTGCCAGGAACGTGATTACGTGAATGCCATCCCCACAAGCTGCAAGTGATACGTCAATTCCATCGCGCCGATTGGTGCTTGTCTGAACATGGTCCAGGTTTACCCACAGGCTAGCTTTTAGTAAGCCCTGGGCGTTGATCGGCTACGCGTAGCATAAAGGCTACCGCGCAAGTTGACTGCGAAGTCGGATTCTGCGCGTGGCGGCACCTGGGTCAGCACTCTTATTAATTTAATTTAGTAACTGGAGCGGCACGTGCTTCGTTATTATGCACACGGGAAAAAGAAGTCCTGCGCTGAGGTTGTGTGTGCGGGATGTGGTCCATCGCTGGGACAACAGTGTCTGTCCAGTGATGCAAGAGGCGGTAAGGAGCGACCAAGTGGATGTTGACTTGATGGAAACACAAAGATCTTGGTGTGTGGCACCTAATGGCCCTGGTGTACCTACTCAAATCTTGGAACCGTTGCATGCGAAAACCTTCCACACTACTTTGCCGCACCGAAATCTTTCGCAATCCCTTTTGTGGAGTGTATGATTAGTCGCCATGGGAAGAAACTCGATCGCAGCCGCGCTCTACGTGACTGCCGCCGGTCCCCAAGCGGAAGAGTTGTAATATCATGTAAGGACGTTGGTGTTATACCGGCAGCGTAACAATATACTATTTTCCCCGAACCACAGCAAAGTGTGCTCGTCAGACCCTCTATTGGCTTCGATGGCCACGATTATGCTGGCTCCCAAAATCCAAAGACAATGGCAAGATCAACTATCTAGCACTGACCACACAAACCATCAAGCGTCAATGTGCCTATTAGGTGTCTTGAGAGTACAATATCTGCCACGGGACCAGGCATACCCGAAGGCGACTGTTCCTTTATACGACCACAGTCCACAGATATAGCCGTTGTTCCAAAACTTGATCTGAAGCGACTGTGTAGATTCAAAGTCTTTGATTGTAAGCTGCTGCTGAGAAGATAAGTTTCTGGTGATGAGAAATCGATACGCTTCACACTGCGCATACAAAGCTGTAAATCACGAATGTTGTCCCCTGTTGATGTAAGCGGTGTCGGCGGCCCTATCCCTGGCAAGGCCCCTTCCCTAGGGTTTGCTTCTGTCCTAGGTATGGTATAATCTATCGCTTTCAGATCAGGTCCGATATGTTCAACCAAGGCCATGTCTATCTTTTCGCATTGTTTGAAACGTTGTCAATCCCAATGTTGGGGCGGAAGACACATTTCCAATCCGGGAGCCACTCGTTATCCCCGAGTATGCACTCTCCACCTCTTTATAAGGCATCGGGTGCTTATCTGAAGAGCTCTGTGTCGTTGCGTCAGGGCAAGTCGGCGGCCGTGTCATACCCTGCATTCGATCTGCTATTTTCGCTGTTGATTGCAATTATTTATTTCTTGTAGGGCGGAGCAAGATAGCTTGACAGTTACTCACGCTCGAGAGAACTATGACCGGTGAGGTCTTTGACACCATTTTCTGCGCTCGCCAACTGTCTTCAGAGTAGGTGGCCGCGTTGTGCAGCTGTTTCCACAATGTAGGGCACCTGAGCGGTTGCCTATGCGACTGCTGAAAATTGAGAAGCGTGCATCAAGAGTCTTCTGATAATGCGATTTCATCAATTCTGAACTGTCGTCATGGTCAATTCACCGGAATCGCTCTCGCTCATGTCAAAGTTGAACTGAGTATATCAGAGACGAAATATGCGCCTCGACCAGTCTTTGCATCTTGTACCTGAAGCCATTCGGGATTGGTAATGGAACATAGAAAAATGTTCCGGTGCCGACATTGCTCGCTAAGCCCTACTTGGAACTCAACTAGAACTAGTGCAATTCGTTGCTTAAACCGTATCGTGTGCTGTGGACCTGTGGTGCCTGGTTGTGCACTACGAGGTACTGGCGAGCTGCATAAAGCTAGGTACTTTAGGTTACGGCTCTCGCCTTTCGCTCCAACATAAGCCTAGGAAATTCGGGGCACGAGAGCAGGTATTTCGTTGTTTAGAGTAGAGACACACGTTGGTGATAATGTTAGGGAGAATGTTGTTTGAAGAATCGCTAAAGTACAACTAATACTACCTATGTATCTCATGTGTCGAAGTTCCGTTTCTGGCTTAGCAGGTAATTATAATCGGTTACTCCGTAGATTGATAAGATTACTTAAAGGAGTCAGAAGGATGGTGTGGACTGTGGAGAAACAGGGTTCGTGGCTGGTACGGCCTCTTTGCCGAATACACACTTACTATTGTGGAATCCACCTGAATTGTTTGCTCGGGAGAAAGGTCTACGTGGACATGTAATCGTTCATCCGGGTGCCGAAACCTGGAATCCGACAGCAGACTCATACGGTGTCATACCACATCAATCAGGAGGTGGCGCCTATCGAATGCGCCGCCGGTTCCGAACGCCAAGAGACGCGGATCTGATATGCAATCCAGCACTTGTAAGTAATGACAATACAATCCCCTGTTCACTTTTGTATTCATACCTCCTATCCACTCCCCCTAAAGTAAGCTAACGTAATTGGATGATATGTAACGTACGGAGGTATATCTTAGTCTTCTAAATTCAATGAAATGAATTTTTGCTAGTGAGTGTACGGGAAAATCGCGGTTTGTTGAGTACGGTAATTAAGGTAAGGAATTCTTCGGGTAACTCATACCCTATAGGTAAGGTATTCTTGAACGCCTAACGCGTACCTTAAGGTCTACCACCTGAAAGTAAGGTTCTAGCAGGGCACTCTTGGCACCTTGGCACCTTGGCCTCTATGTACTGATGTTATGTCAACCCTGGCAAGAATCCACAAGAACGGAGCCTGGAAACTGCTCGCGTGCTTATTGTTCTTGGCAGATCGGCGTCAGACCTCACCTCCGGATACCCCTATTGACTGTATAGCAAATACGAGAAGTGAATACGAGAGTAATCATCTTGCGTGGTCAAGCATCATCTAAATCTTTCCTAAGAGACGTGAATATTCCCAACTACTGAGAGTCCGAAGCTCTCTACTCTACTGATGCTGACGTATAGAAAATTACTTTAGTTTTACCACACACTTCCTACCCTAAGTGCTTCAGGACCAGTGCCGTATTGGGCAGTCGTCTGAGCACGCTCGACTCCTCGCCGCAAGAGCTCAAATACTACCTATAACTACGCACATGATTTGATGGACAAGAGTAGGCCAATATCAAGAGTGTGTGTGTTAGAGCAGCAGGATTATGGCACCGGCGTCGTCGGAGAAGAAGAATGTGGTTTGGGCGGACGTTCGTCTCATGTCCCTCGCCTGTTGAGTCCACCAAGCACTAACACTTCGAGGAAATAGGGTCTACGTGGCGTTGCCTCCGTCCTTGTCGTCACAGCACATATATGCCGTTCACTGGCGCCGCATCTTCTCTCTCCATCCATGTCCGACAAATTACCTCCCGTGCTTTTCCAGCTCCCTTTCGTACGCTGTTTGGTCATGGGCCGCGCCAGTGTGGCCGCGTTCGCCCTTCTCGCCGGCTATGTCAATTCTCTGAAACCCATCAAACAAATACGCGCAGGAAACATTGAAGCAGCATTGACAGGTATAGCGAGAAGCTCGTTCCGGCGGACGGGAAGGTTTGTTCTGCCCGCTGTGATAGCAACAACGCTGAGTTGGTTACTATGTCAATGTGGAGCATACAAGGTTGCGAATCTTGCGGACTCAGGTTGGATACGAGACACAAGTCCAGAACCTAGTGCAACTTTCTTATCTGCATTTTATGATTTATTCGCAAATCTGGGTGGAACATGGATAGACGGGTATAATGAGTACGACAAGATTCAATGGACACTCACATACCTATTGAAAGGGTCGATGACGACCTACTTGACATTAATCGCACTGGCCTATGTGAAGCCAAGATGGCGCATTGCTATATTAATTGGACTCTATTACTTCATGTGGAAGTGTGGGGACGGTAAGTAGCTCTGCAGCGTCATTCCCAGAATCTTCCATAGCTGATACTTCACCAGCTCTCGTTGGGTTCAATGTCTTTTGGGGCATCCTTCTCGCAGAACTCTCTTTAGATCCTGAAGTACAAGATTGGATTTCAGACCATCCGTACACTCGATCTATCTCATCTGCATCCTTGATTATTCTTGGTTTGTACTTCTGTTCATATCCGGAAGAGAATTCTTCATGGAGTAGCTGGTCAAGGGATCTGGATAAACTTGCAGGTTACATATTCCCAAAGGACGTCGAATATTCGCGCTACTACCCTGGTCTTGGAGTCGATGTTCTTACTGCTGGAGTGATGTTTAACGATACGGCCAAGAAAGTCCTTTCTCACTCTTCATTGTTATGGATGGGGAAAGTGAGCTTTGCCATATATTTACTTCACGCTCCCTTAATACGCACCGTCCTCACATGGGTTTTGTTCGGGTTCTCCGTCCAGCCCGACCGTGGCAAGGATAATGAGGGTAATCAACTCCCGTTGGATTGGTTACCCATAGCGAATCGCTGGATATGTACATTTGCTATACCGTTGTTTTACATCTTTTTGTATCGAATCGCTCAGGTCTGGTCCCGCTATGTGGATCCTTGGTGTGCAAGAACGACTCAGTGGTTTGAAGACCTGGTTTTCCGGGACGACGCAAAGCAGCAAAAGCCTATTTTAATATCTTGAAAAAGCGCCTTTGTGGCGTACCGGACTTGTTCTTGTATATAATTGAGCGATTTTGGGATATCCATTTGAGCGGGTTCGTTGCTGGAGCCGGCGGAATTGTATAGCGGCCTTAACATCACACCCTCACATCACCTTGTATATATACCACTCGTGCGTAGAGGAGACAACAGCCTACGTTTACCCTTACTTTCTGTAGTAGAAGTGACAAACAATCATTATGTTGTTTGAACATCTCACAATTGGGTGTTTGGAACGCTGAATACGAGTAGGGCTTAGCTCAACATCCTACCTAAAGTAATTCACCACGATGGACCGCCAACATCTTCAAGTTACGTCGATCATATACTCTTTATAGTCCAGTGCTTTCCCATCCTTTAGTAATAGAACAACTCAGTATAAACCGTCCCCCGGTCACCTCTAGGGGATGCATCACCAGCCAAGATGACAGACAAGAAAGACGGTCTGATGCTACTCCACCTCCCACCTGAAATCTTACAGACAATAGCATGGCACATGGACCCTGGTACCTTTTTCGTGTCTCTTCTTGCTTGCAAAACAATATATGATGCTGCTAAATACAGGCGCAATCTGCTTCGCCACTTGCACAGTATCCCAGGGCTGAGGCTGGGCCTTGAAGACCTCACAACTGCGGATCTTCTTCTGCAGTTCCGCAAACGAGCAGCAGCAAGCCTTTGCGGAGCGGGCGTCTTAGCCGACATCTCAAGATATGCTCCGGCAGACAGTGTAAATAGCATCAGCATGGCTGTTTTCTCGTCTGGCGCTCCAGCACAGTTTGCAACAGTTCATGACTCTGCGATCGTTGGTATTTACGAGCTAACGGCCGACCATGTTCGTTTGAAAGCTGAGCTTCGGATCCAATCACGTGAAGACGCAGGCGATCATGGAATGGAGGTTCTCAAGATCGCCTTTTCTAACACGCGAGATCTAGCTGTCCTTTACAGTCACAAGAAAATACCAACAAAAGTTTCTCCATTTGTGGACGAAGAAGAGACTCAAACCAAACGCACACTCAGATTGGTCACCTTCCATTATTGCTATAGTGGAATGAGAGGTCATTTCTACTCTACTGATGAGCAAGAGACTACGGACATTACTCAGGACCTGGGTTTCGAACCAGTGGGTCTGGCATTGGCGTCAAATGGGAATTTCTGTATCTCGTGGACGAGTTCTGACATAGAAAAGCATCCTGAATTGTGGCTGTGTGGTCGAGATAAAAAGCTAATGGCAGCGCTTCGGTATGGTACGTCACATGTCTATAGCTGTAGTCATTCAAGATTCTTTTGGTACACCATTACTATCCACCATTCGTTTTTATTTAACAAGATACTTCAAAGGTTTCATTGACGTCAAGGAGCCTAGAATTTCATATCCAACGACGATGGTATTCATTCCTTTTATGACTTCAGCAATGAGCAATATTCCAACTCTATATCAAGATGCGGTAGCTCAAGTTGTTTCATTCACCTCTCTGGGGACGCCGTAATGGCTTCAAGCGTTTTAGGCTGGGCCGGCTGACTTGCACGCAATGTAGACTCTTCTCCCCAGAAGGTGGTATTCCAGGAACCATCCAGCTCGTATAGCAACAAACCAGACCGCCTTATCTTCGATATGCAGTTTGTACGAGACAACAAGACCATCAATTTCTATCAGCCAGGCAATCCTATTCACAGGTGGTACACGCACTCCTGCGACCCAGATGCGTCAGAAAGTGGTCCAATATGGAAGAACCGCGTACACTTGGACCTTGAGAACGAAGAAAGATGGCAAGAATTTCATGTTGGAATGCCCTTTCATGGAGTTCACACCATTAGTGTGCTTGTCTCCCATCAAACTATACCCCTCTGCGCGATTTCTTTCCTCGCCATTGGCATCCACCACGACCTTGATCCCTTCAAGACAGATAGCTTCGATGCTTTTATTGTTCAGGCGGAGTCTCATAGTCCATCGACAAGCTGCTCCCACATTGTTGACCTAGAGTCCGGACGAAGAAACTCATCATGGAAGGCAATCGCGCTTCTCGCGGGTTGGCGTCAGGGAACGAGTTCGCTTGGAACCGTGATGGCGGTTTCTCCAGGCGGCAGTAGCATCGCCTCGGCTACTTGGTCTCGAGTGTTAGTGTGGACATTCAACCCGAGACTCCTCCACCAAGGTGAATTGCAACACTACTTTCCGGTCCATGATTACAACTCCAAAAAGGGGATTGGCCGGCTTAGACCCTTCCTGCTAAAGCCGGCGGGCGTGGTTTACAACATGTTGTGGATTAGCGAGACCATATTGTACGCCACTACCGACCACGGCCTTGTCAAATGGGACATGGGGAATATGAGCGTTGGAGAAAGAGAAGAACTGTCATTATCTTTTGATGCTTGGCCTGAGACAGCTGTTGCGATGCCGTTGACTGGATGAATTATGAATGATACCCAAGAAAGCGCAAAGAGCGTCAACCCCTTCACCTTGATGTTGCCGCGTACTAGATGACACCCCAAAAGATTAAAAACGTATATTGAAGATTCTCCAGGACGAGGATGGTTCTTGAACGGGCGCCCTGGTTCATGCTAGACATGTTACATCAGTAAGCATAGGAAGGCAATCGATTTCTATTGGCTGTTAGCTTTGCATGGCAACTCCGATATGAGAATGTATGTTGCAGTCTCACTTCACCTACAAGACAGAACAACTAACACATCATTCCAGTAAATGGGAGCAACCTGTTAATCGGATTGAGACTTCAAAGGGACAATAGCTACTACCTCGGTGATAGATCGTCGACGAGGCTGGCTTCAATGGTAGTCCGGCCAATGTTTCCTTTCGTGTCTTTGCGTTGCGTTGCTGATCTTCGGTATGACAAAGTGGAGTGAGGTACCTTAGTGGGCGGTGGATACCATGGGTGGGCGGTGTGTGGAGCGGGCACGGATTTTCAGGCACAGCATGAAGATCATGGCGAATTAAGGTCGTCGTAACTGAAACCCTACCTGACTTATTCCGTACAGTGACATATCTCCTCAACGCAAACAAGAACCACAAGGCATCTCAAGGCATGTCAAGCCTGCCAGTCGATTTGATTTACCTACTCCGTACATAGTATCGTTGTTCTTGTTCACTTACATCAGTGCAATAAACAATGAGCGATTCTTCGATCCAAAATTACGAGTACTAGCTGATTTCGTGCTTTGTACATCCGTATTTTTGGGCGTAATCAAAATCTGACATTATGACGTGGTGGCGGGGGATTTGGGAGACCCTGATCGGCTTCCGCGACCTTTTGTTGCAGCCCCCCAAAGAAGAAATACACAGTATGATACTTTCTAATTACCATTATGATCATGATTCTCCTACCGTATCATCTCCAGAACAGCTACGATTGACACTCCACCTTTCTTCGACTCAAATCACAGACGTCCTGTCTACCTACCTGCTTCTTCCACTAACGTCAACTTCGTAAATTGTAGAGAGGAAGATTCGACAGGGTCCAGACCGCCTTCAGAACCTACCGCTCAGCAGTCACGTTCAACCCACCTTCTCTCGATGAGATAGATAGAAAACGTGAAAGCTCGTTGAGATCTTTTCTACCCAAACCACACCCCCGATTAACGATCCTCTAGAAAATGGCGTTTCTCCAACTCGAAAATCGATAACTCAACCTAACCTCATAAAGATCGCCTTTCGCATTAAGATTCCTAACGCGAAGTCAAAGTCATGTCCACCGCTGCGACCAGTCGAGCTTCACCTCCGAGTCCTTGGGTCTCCCAAACTCCCTCTCGGAACCTCTCAAGACCTACTACCACACCTCATGGACTTCCAGCACGAACCCCAGGATCTGCCGGCCAGCCCACTTCTACTTCTGCAGGCTTATCGGCCAAAGCTCGCTCGCCTTATGCACAACGCACCCGCCGCACGCCAAGTCCGAGTTACTTCGAATATGTGGTCGACCCCGGCAGCAATCCACCAAACCCTAACGCTGGGGGCCATGCGAAGAAGAACTGGAATCAGCCATCTTCTGACGCCCGTCCACACGCAGCGACTTCCCGACGAGGGTTACCATTAGAAGCGGCGAATTTCGACGCTTTCAGAAGGCAATCGGAAACAAACGAATTTAACTTGAGCCATGGTAACTTGGTAGAGTTTAGCATGGGTTCTGGTGAGAATCTGCCAACACTAGGGAGCTTGAAGAGCAACAAGGCAAGGGCGGAAATGTTGGTTTCCCCAAGATCGCTAGGTACTGCTGTCCCAGATGTGGCGAATCTGACACCTGCTGCGAATCGTATGGACGTGGATGTCCCCCCTGTGACTCAGCAAGGTTCCCAGTCGTCACTTGCTTGCGGTACGCCTTCCTTTTTCGACATGCCCAGAGCTCAATCTCCATCAAATTCGCCTTCGTTAGATTTATCGAATTCACGGAGAAGTCAACTTTCTCATATTAGTGAAAGGGATCCTCGCCATTCACTCCCACACAACAGAGTGGACCCTCCGTCTCCAGCCTTGTCGCGTGCCCTCAATCGCGCTGAGACATTGCCCGGAACTCTGACAAGCGATGGACCCACCATGTGTTCACCCGAAGACGTCGTGGATTTGCTTGAAAATTATCTTTCACAGGACATTCTTCTACTCGACCTAAGGGTCTACCCTCAGTACTCGCAGTCGAGGCTTATTGGGGCACTCAATCTCTGCATACCAACTACTCTCCTCAAGCGCCCATCGTTCGACGTAAAGAAATTAGCCGATACTTTTGCCAAGGAGAAGGAAAAGGCCAAATTCAAGCAATGGAAAGCGGCAAAATACATTATCGTATATGACGCTAGCTCGGCCCAAATAAAGGACGCAACATCCGCGATCAATACATTGAAAAAGTTCAATACAGAAGGTTGGCAAGGGACTGCGTATATCATTCGCGGGGGACACTCGGCGTTTTCGAAGAAATTTCCGGACCGAATAGACAATAGACGAGTAGATGAGATGGAAGATTATTCGAGTACGACGAAGCTATCTATTGAGCCACCCGCTGGAGCTCCTGTAGCCGGAGGGTGCCTGATGCCCAAAACTGTTGGTGCTGCAAATCCGTTCTTTGGCAATATCAGACAGAACATGGACTTGATTGGCGGCGTAGGCCAAATGCCAGTCAAGTTGCCAACGGGTGTTACAGACAAAGGTGTGGCACAGTTACCTACCTGGTTGAGAAGGGTCACCGACGAAAGAAATAAAGGTCAAATAGTAGCAGACCGTTTTCTTAGTATCGAGAAAGCAGAGCAGCAGCGAATGCAGGAAGCCTTGTCTGCAAATGTGTCTTATGGCACGCCGAAGCCAATCTCTGCTGAGAGCATACAGATTGCAGGGATTGAAAAGGGCACCAAGAATCGTTACAAGGATATGTTGCCATACGATCATTCGAGGGTTAAGCTACAGAACGTGTCCCAGGGGGACTGTGACTATGTCAACGCCAGCCATCTTGCAGCCCAATGGAGTAATAAGCATTACATTGCGTCACAAGCACCCGTGCCCACTACGTTTCAGGCAAGCCATCTCCTTTGTTTCGTTCAATCGGATCTTGAGCTAACGTAAAGCCAGGATTTCTGGCGCGTCGTCTGGGAACAGGACGCTCGTGTCATCGTCATGCTGACGGCTGAATCCGAAGGCGGCCAACGCAAGTGCCACCCCTACTGGCTTCCTGGGGACTATGGCCCTTTCAACCTGAAGTCCCTCTCCGAACGCCGCGTCTCCCTAGAAACCCCTAAACGTGTCTCTACCCACCCCATCCTTAACCGCTCTGATTCGAAACCATCAAGAGCTACTGCGGGTCACCGCCCCAGTATGCCGCACCGTTCCTCCACCCATCACGGCAGTTTCAGCAGAAAATCACCCCCGGACTCTCCCTCACCTGACCTTGAGACTCCCCACGTCATGATCCGCAAACTTTCCCTTTCGCACGCCGCCCGCCCTTTCGAGCCCCTACGTGAAATCACGCAACTGCAATACTCCAGCTGGCCGGATTTTGGCGCCCCCGCGCATCCCGCGCACGTATTGGGACTCGTGCAGCATTGTGGGCGTGTGGTGCAGAGCTACGCTGATAGCGGGACAAACAATGGGATCTGGAAGAACGAGCCGGCGGGTAAGGGCGAGAGGCCGGTTGTGGTACATTGTAGTGCCGGGTGTGGGCGGACGGGGACATTCTGTACAGTGGATAGTGTGGTGGATATGCTCAAACGGCAGCGTCTTCAATATCAGAAACCCGAAAAGGAAAACAACAAGGATAGCATGGATATGGATGTGGATGACGAGGAGCACGAAGACGAAGCTGATACGACCGGAGGGAAGGGGTGGCTGATGAGAGATGATAACGACCTTGTCGCGAAAACGGTCGAGGATTTCAGGCATCAGCGATTGAGTATGGTGCAGACACTCCGCCAGTTTGTGCTGTGTTATGAGAGCGTGCTAGAGTGGATCGTTGGCGAGATGGACGCAGAGGGAGGGGTGAGGCAGAGGCCGAGGTTGGAGGGGATGGAGAGTGGCGGGCGGGGGAAGAGTTATCATGGACGATGAAAGGGTGGGGTGGGTGACTGAATGAGTGACATGGGATTATCCGAAGGTGAGAACGGAGATGTAGCGGATAACGAGCAGTACGCTGTGAGCTTTGAGAAAGTAGACGAAGTTGTACGATAGAAGATAAAGATTGATGAGGGGTCAGGTGTATGATAGGATTGAGGATTCTTGATGAATGTGGTGTATAGGGAGGATGAAAATCAGGCGGGCGAAGTGATCCCGGAAGAGTACGATATGATAGAATTAGGTACTCTGAATATATGCATCTATTAATTTGATCTTTCGTTCCCTGAAATAAGAATAGAACTCGAAGAGGTTTCAGGATCGATTGAATTCTGTTTCGTTGTGTGAGGAAGGATCAGAGGATTAGAACCGAGGTATGAGAATCGGATTGAGGAACGGGGTTGAAGAGGGAGTGGTGAGGTGAGGAAGATGAGAGACAGTGAAGAGGGGGGAACGGGTGAAGGTGGGGGCTGGAAAAGAGGAAAGGGCGGCCAAAAGAGTAAGAGGTGAGTGAGGTATGTATGGGGAATGAGAAGGTTCGGAGGGGGATGAAACGAAAGCATCAAACACAATCAGAGATTCCCTAAACTTATCTTCCACAACTTTCATAATCGTTCTCTGCGATATAATCGCCTCCTTGGTCATTTTTCAAATCGACTGCCTTGGTTCCTTGGATACTTGTTCTTCTCGTTGTTGTGGTTATCTTTCTCTTCTTCATCCCCATCTACCCACCCACCCACACACTCTCATCCCTTCGTATTGCATCCAAAACCCACCGTAAACAGCCACCTCCGCCTCCGTCTGCGCCGCGAGGATCCAAGTAGTATCATTCCCGCAATGGGCACCCCAGGCCGCGACTTTGGGTTCTTCTTGAGATAAAAAAAAATTACATCTTAGGAGCTTTAAGTCTTTGGTAAAGTTTGTAGGGTTTCGTTCTCAGAAAGGGTTATATCTTAACAATGTTTTTCTGAGGGTGCTGGATTGATTTCTGAGAATATCGTTCTTTTTGTTTTTAAGCTTTTTTCTGCAGTGCTTGTTAAAAGATCGTAGAGTGGACTTTTGATCGTTTGAGAGTTGTTGTGTTATATCGCGAGACGAATTGGGCGGTCTGTAAAGGGGGGGGGAGACGAAGGATATCATGAAGATCAAAACGAACAATAGCATAAAGCTTTAGGATGTAAGCATTAAACTTCGACTTGCTTTCTTTTGTTCTTTCTGCTTGAAAAATTACTTCAAGAAATTAAGATAAGGGGGTCTTCTCCTACGCCCGTTCTTCCTGCCTGCCGTTCAAAACCCCTTCAATAGGAAAAAGAGAGCACTTTTGAGACGTCGTATTAGGCATTTGTTAGGGAGCCTTTCTAGACATGTGGGTTATATTGAAGAAAAGTTGAGGAATTGAAAGGCGTGCTCTTTATTCAAGGTATCTTAGATAGTACATATATAGGAAAAAGTTTAACAGGTATGATCTTTCAAACCTATTTTACTTCCTGATAACATGGATAGAACACTATATACCACAACGTAGAGCATCACAGCTAAAATATCTCGTAGCTGCTCACAACTTCCTCGCAGACGCCAACGTTTCTAATGTCACATCCCAGGAAACCGCCGTATGCAGCATACATCACTAAAGATCATCCGAAACATCAAACGAACATTCAATATCCCATCCCAGCCCGAACACCAACCAAAAAAAGAAAAGAGTCACACTTCAAGGTAAAAATAATCTACATATCCCCTATTCCCCTATTCCCTTTCCAACCCTCCTCACCGCACAAGAACTCCAACCCCAAAACAAATATTCAAACATTCGCCTCGATCAATCAAAGTGAGAAAACGTGCTTACTCGCAACGAAACAACAAGCATGCTTTGTAACATTCCATGTAATAAACAAATCTATAGCCACGCTCTCTGCAAAAAACCGTATATATTGTTCACTGACTTTCAACACCCCTTTGGTAAGTAGGTCGATACTACCTTGTCCCCCTCATCACTGATCGCATTCGCACCGCACAACCATGTCCATCTCCACTATCGAACCCACAGCTTCAAACTGCTCCCCCAGCCAACGCATCATGACCCGGGATTCCCTCTCTCAAAAGCTTCAGAAAAGGGGAACGGTAACATCTTTGGTGTTTGCATGCAAGAGAACCCAGTAGAGCTTCCAGTACCTTCTCGGCAGAAGAACCGAGTGCCCAAGAGCACACACAGTATCAGCCTCGAACAAACTCACACCCGGTTTCTTCCTTGTGAGCGAAGCATTCCTCAGGTTTGTCAAACCTGTTTAGGAAAAATTCCGATCGGCCTCACCAAGCTAACAAGATCTTCCATATTTGGACACCGTCAGCTGCTTCAGTGAGTGGCTAGGTCGCTCCTTGGAGGTTTGTGTCAATAATTAGCTCTCTAGGAATATTCAGGAAAAACAATCATAAAGGGATTAGCATAGCTCATGCGATGTATTCGAGAGGGTTGGGTCCAGTGGTGGAAAGGGGATTTTAGGGATTTAGAATCACGAGCGTAAGAGCAATTTTAAGGGTTGCAAGTAGCGTTGGTGGGAAGACATCACCGGATCACGACAGAAGTATGCCGGGTAAATGTAAAGGCAGTTGAAGAAGCATATGAACAACCTAGTGATGGTGGAGATGATGGAGAAGAAAATAAAGCGAAGAATACTTATAGGTGAATGAGCAAGGAGGTTGCTTCCTGTCATTCTTGACTTTGGGATAAAAGCGGAAGATAGCATTTCGCTCTTACCATTCGCTTACCTCTTTTCATGGTATATGTGTACCTGGAGCTGCCTAAATGAACTACTACCAACAACTATAACAGCAGTTGCAGAAATCCAGTACAGCAGAGTTCCTGCTCTCGAGAAAGACCCTTTGCTCCTCGATGCAATGCCGCTAAGTCTTATCCTTCCCAAACGCCTCGCTCAAGAGCAAAATGTGATGTCTTGGAAATATATGAAAAAACCCGAACACTCAATACGCCCTTCCACTCCTCGTTCTGCCAATCGTTCTAAAAGTCTCTCGTCCAATTGCGAGAGTGTCGAACCGATCAACGCCCATCATCTCGATGTTTTGGGAATACCCGGAAAGGTAGAAACCGACGACGATAACCAGGTAGGTGAGCACAAGGATGCTGCCCTTGAAATAGTTGCTCTGGAGATCAAATGGTCAGTTCTCATCTTGACAAATGTGGAAGTTCGTATGATCTACCTTTCCTTCACCGTATACATAGCTAAGTAAGAACACGCACAAGATGATCGTGACCTAAAACGATTAGCAGGAGCATACTGAATCTCGACAACTGAGGTACATACCATATCCCATTGAGGGAAGATGAGGCTGCGAATTGTCAACAGGAGTTCGGCGATAAACCTTGACAGGGTTCTAACTTACACAAAAGTGTGGTCTATGATATCCTGTGGATCTGTGTATCCTCCATAAAACGCACTGAATAGCACGAGTGCGGGGATCTGAAGCAGACAAACTTGCAATGCGTACGCTGAGCCAATTTCCATGGAAAGAGCTATGTTGCCGTTCATAGCGAAGGATATAGCATTCTGCATCCATGGTGTCAGCGAGAGCGCTATGTTCTAGGTTGCGCTCTTACCAAGAACTCTGTGGTATTAGGCACAAGAGCGAATAGCGTGATTCCCAGAAATTTCTCATCAATATCCACACTTTCCAAAACCACATCCACGGTGTTCACCAAGATCTCGGCAATGATGGCATAGAGAAGGGTAGCCCCAAGTAGGATGATAGAACTCTTTAGCCTACTCCAATTAGGAGCATCATGACCGCCGCTTTCGCCTTGTAAAGAGGTCCCAGCAATGGCTGCCTCGTGATGGAGTTCATGATGACTTGCGGTACCAGGAGCGGTAGGGTGAGGACTGTGATGGACGGCCGTCCGCGCACTTGCTGAGGCCTTACGAGGAGCTGCTGTTGCGTCCCGAGCGGCAACGGTTGCCGCCGTAGCAGCCATTTCAGCGACTTGACGGACCAGATTCACATTGTCTTCCTCCGAAAGGCCCGCAACATGGATACTTCTTTGGCTCGCGTTGTCGGCAACAGCAGTGCTCTCCCCTCCGCTACTTTTTGGCGGAACGAGATGGGTTGTTTGCGGTGATTGGTTTCGCTGGGAGTTATTTGAGACTGGTGGATGAAGCGAATCTTCTGCGTTGCGAGGACTCAATCCCACCTGGTTGAGAGATTGATCCAGGATGCGTTTGTAAAGCTGGGAATCCCTTATTTCAGTGCGACTGCTCGATCCCTTAATACTACCATTGCTCTTCTGCTTAGTCGCCGCGTTATAATATGCTTGAGTTGACTGATGAGTGATACTTCCAACTGGCCCAGGAGGCAGTTGGATCTTCTTTTCATCCAAATCGGTATTCCATATTACTGCTGCATGCGTTCTCAGAGTAAACCACAACCCAATGACGTAGGATAGGAACAGTAACACCGCAGCGAACCAGCAGTATGGTCGGACTGCTTCGAGGTAGAAGCGATCGTTGACGGCAGGTACCTGAGAAAAGTAGCATCGTCGGCAGTCTCCATCTGCGGGATCTGTGATGATGCAAGAATGGCAGTTGAGTTCGTGCTGAGGAGACAATTAGCAGACAAAGGATCTTGGGGGTTTAAATCTACTTACACTACCATAGATTTGATAGAATAGTGTAGGGCCAAATGCAGCTATGACGGCAAACAAAAGCATGGTCGAGGTCACACCAGCGGACTTGACGTTGAATCTCTGAGTTTTACGCTTGATGGCTCCAAAACACATAGAGAGACCTGGCAGGAAGAGAATACCAGCAAATATGCTCCCAATGATGCTGCCTTCCACTAATTTACCTTTGCCTTGATTCAAAGCTACGCAATACAGGAATACTTCAACGACAGTGGAGAAGAAAGCGTTGATCGCCGCGCCGAGTCCCATGGAAGACTGCGCAGAGATCGAGGCCACTGCCTGCCCGATGAAATACGCTAACGGGATGATGGAAAAGAGCGCCAGCGCGAACAGAAGGCCAGGGTGGACAAGCCAGATTTTGAGGCCAAGGGCTACGCCGAGAACCCAGTAGTCCAAGATTACGAACAGGACTACCACAATCAGATTGATGAGGAAGATATTAGTACCGTCAATTGTGTATTTCCAGTACTTGGAGCCCACAGCGCGGTAGGTGCATAGCAATACCGAGGAAGAAGGCGATGAGGATCCTCCGCGCGAATAGGCGCCATCGGAGTGGAACGACAAAGCTAGAGGATGCCGGCGCAGGTGGTAGAAGAGTAGCATTGTCACTTTCCCCATCGGAATCCAAAATACTAGAAACCAACAAATCCCGGAGGCCGCTAATAGTAGAGGCGCGATTAAGAAATAGAAGAATACGAAATAAATGACTCGGCCAAAATTCCATTCTCCACGGCCGAAGAATCTTCTTTTGTTCCGTGGACCGTCCTGATTGGATCCGACACCTCTTCTTGTCCGTCCCAGTAGGCTGTCGTTCTCGCCCACGGAATCTACACTATCTCTTCGCTGGCCAATGATAGAGCGAGATGTTAAAGGACCGAAGAAAAGACGGCCATCTTCTATATCGCCATTCTGCCATTGCTCGTATTCGCTAATGCTGCGGCCTTCGCCCTCATCTTCCTCTGCGTATGCTTCGTCTTTCTCTAGCTTCACGAACTGGCCGAAAGGGTAGAAGATATACCAGGCAAGACCCAACAGTAATCTGCCATAGTCTAGAGCTCCTGGTGTGAACCCAAGAACGAAGCAAGCAATGGCTCCCATAGTAGCGGCGATGGCAAGCCACCAGCCAAAGAGAATGGTCCATAAGAGATTGAATCCCCACAAGAATTTATTTACTCGACCGCCAGGTGATGAGTGTATATCTCCTTCTGCAGTCTTATCTACAGATCTATGCTTCTTGTATAGCGCGGGCTTCCAGATACGTATACCAAATGGATGAGTCTCGTTTATCGCTGTTTGTCGATCTCTCAAGGTAAAACTTTCAGCGTCACTCGAGTCGGCGTCGTCATCTTCTCCATCTGCATCTGCTTGAACAATGTCTTCGCCAGATGTTTCTTGAGCATCTGGAGAATCTGGTGAAGTTTGTGTAGTTGCTTGAACTTGCTCTGCCTCCTCTTCCTCTTCCCCTCGCGAGTCTACACGTGGGAGGGTAGTCGGTACCGCTGTCGGCCTCCTCCTTAGCGTTGACGCTTGCCTCCTCAACGCAGGCCCTGAACCCGATGCTGCCTTGGCTACCGATGACCGCCTTTGTGCGACATCCGATTCGTATTCGACAGGATCATCGTCGACTGAGAATTCCTGTCCCTTGTAGGGAGCTTGGAATTTCGAGGAGGCCCTTCGTCCCATGCCAGGCTTTTTCGGTTTCGGCCCAGGATTTATAGGCTCCATGGTCTGCCCCTGTTGTGCAGACGATCCCGAACTATGTACTTGTTGATTATTGTCACGCTGAGTAGGTGTTCGCTCATTTTGGTAGGAGGGTTCTCCTGGAGTAATGAACGAATCTGTCACAGACCGAAGTGCTAGTTAGCAGCATTCCTCGGTAATGAACCCGTTTGAATATGGTTACCAATGCTGGTAGCAATTGCTGGCGGACGATTCCGCCGCACTGTCCCCGAGTTCCCAGCGTTGTGTTCATCTTGTGAATTACTTTCGCCGGCTGTCGACTGGAGACGTGATTGGCTTCGAGTATCCGTCGGTGACTGATCTGATGAATTATCCCTCCAAGAAGAACCTTCCGGGACCTTATCAGAGGACATGTTGGAGCCCTAGGGTGTTGTCCGTTGTATGTTATGGGACCTGCGCTGTTATCATGCGGCTCGATACACTTAGAAGTTTCAGGCTTCGAGTCTGGGGATGCATTCGTAGTCAGCGTAGGCCAGTACATTTATCTGAGAGTGAATGTTGCGCAGATACAAGCGGTCAACAATGAGGTCGATACATGATCAGATGTCCACCTGTTTCTGCTTCTTGGCACATGTTTACTTTGTCGAAGCTTGCCTACGCTAGCAAGGATCGACTTTGGTTCGTAGAGTCCCGACGTCTTGGCGACATCAGCTTTCTTCTTTAGCTGTACGGAGTACTCATCAGCATTATGAACATACAGTAACATGCGCGAACTCCCAGTGTGCGCAAATCAACCAAAGCAATATGAAAAAGGAATCATTGTTCTCTGATGAAGTAGACAACTACGCCGTGAAGGATTGCACCCTTTGTTTCAATGTTGATTCCTCCCAAGTTTCAGACGCTGAACCCTTCCTGCGATATGACAGCCTGATAGGGCTTTTTTGGCTTAATCTTGCACCTTTGAACACTGCGTGGAGTTGAGCAGTGCTTGTCCTCGGGACATCCATTTAATGGCTAGCTCTGAATCTACTCTCTTCCTTGTATCGCACTTGCTATATAGGACTGTCCTTTCTTATTATTTGACCTTATATCCTCTCTTGTATCGCGTTACAGTATAAAATCACAACAATGCATCGTACAGATACCAGAACCCGCACCTTATTTCATCTCCCACCTCCCGCAACAGCAATATTTGACTTCTCCACTCCCAACCACATCCACATTACCGTTCCAAGATCAAGCACCTGGCGCACCAACGCTCATTGGCATACTACAGGCCATAATGAATGCGAACGCCTCGAGGCCGAGAAAAGCCGAATGCAAGTCAGCGACTGGAAAGAACCGCGAACGGGAAGCACTTCCTTTGGCGGCAAAATATATTACTTCAAACCGGACTACTGGACCACCTGGGCCCGCGAGCAGAACCTGGACCAAGAACTCGTCGTCGTCCTCGTAGTCGCAAGCGAAGCTCTTTACCGAAACATTACTAGCGCTATCCTCGACGCCGACCTCTTCCCCTCTCTAGATTCGACCCCGTACTGGCTACGCGCAATTTTTGCTCTGCTGTGGGGCAGCAGGGCACGGAGGTGGTTGATAGCCAAACTGCTGTACGTGCAGATCCAGGCAATCTACTATAACCATAGTTATTGGGAATATCATGGGGGAATCAATGCTCTGAGCTGGTGGCAGTGGACGCATCCGTTTGACGTCGGCGAACATCCCGCTTGGACGGTTAAAGTGCAATTTAAGAGCCAGAGGCTGTTCTCGCGCGGCGTGCAAGCACTGTATCATTGGGTAGGAAGGGCAATTGGGATGAAGGGTGATTATCCAAAGTATAATCCTCGTCTGGCCGGTAAGAAGGGCGAAAAAGGGATTTGTGATGTTGAGCCTTATTAGGGAATGAACAAGCCTAGTTGACTATAAATACTCTCATACATGGATCACAGTGTGGCGAGAACACAAGATCTCTGCGATTGAAGCCATCTGATATACCTTATGATCCTTATCCTATTCCGAAGCTCCCTTTTCTAAATGGCAAAACGGCGTATGGGACGGACTCCAAATCCAGTTTAGTGGTGTTGTATTTACAGTATGTGGGTACTACCAAGTGGTTTTACAGATGATGTACTCTATCTCCACTACTGATCAACCTTTCGTAGCAGAGCGGTAAGCCCCCCGTCCAACTGGCACATTTCTGACCGGTTGTCGACCGGCGCTAAGCCAGAGATCCACTGACCGGCGATTTGGCTCATAATGTTCCGACGTCCCATGTATCTATGAACATCCCTCTCATCCACGCCTCCATCTTCTTACACTAGATTCTGCACCATACATAGCTGTGCTTGGGCAGACCTGCGTCTTCACCATGGCACTCGACAGCTTCTTTCACAATAAGATTGAGAGCATGAAGCTCGAGATCATCCAAGGTCAAGCTGTTCTCCGAAGATTAGAAGCTCAAAGAAACGACTACAACTCAAGGGTACGATTACTCCGGGAAGAGCTAGGCCTACTGCAACAACCAGGATCATATGTAGGAGAGGTAGTGAAAGTAATGGGCACGAAAAAGGTTCTGGTAAAGGTGCATCCAGAAGGCAAATACGGTATGATTCCTTCAATACATACTATAGTCCAACCCGCACTCATCACTGACTCTCTGGGTCCTAGTCGTCGATGTATCTGATAGCGTGGACATCTCCAAACTCACCGTCGGTAAACGCGTAACTCTCCTCTCCGACAGCTACAAACTTGAAAAACTCCTCCCATCCTCCGTCGATCCTCTCGTCTCCCTCATGATGGTCGAAAAGGTCCCAGACAGCACCTACGACACCATCGGCGGGCTAGACCAGCAAATAAAAGAAATTAAAGAAGTTGTCGAACTTGGCCTCAAACACCCGGAACTGTTCGAATCGCTGGGCATCGCGCAACCAAAAGGCGTCCTCCTCTACGGCCCTCCCGGCACCGGCAAAACCCTCCTCGCCCGAGCAGTAGCACATCACACCGAATCCAAATTCATCCGCGTAAGCGGCTCCGAGCTCGTCCAAAAATACATCGGCGAAGGCTCCCGCATGGTGCGCGAGCTCTTCATCATGGCGCGCGAACACGCCCCCTCCATCATCTTCATGGACGAAATCGACTCAATCGGCTCCTCGCGCGTCGAAGGCTCCTCCGGTGGCGACTCCGAAGTTCAGCGCACCATGCTCGAGCTCCTCAACCAACTCGACGGCTTCGAGCCCACCAAGAACATCAAAGTCATTATGGCCACCAACCGGCTCGACATCCTGGACCCGGCCCTGCTGCGCCCCGGGCGCATCGACCGCAAAATCGAGTTCCCGCCCCCCACCGTCGAGGCACGCGCCGATATCCTGCGCATCCACTCGCGCAGCATGAACCTGACCCGCGGCATCAACCTCGCCAAGATTGCGGAGAAGATGAATGGGTGCAGCGGCGCGGAGCTGAAGGGCGTTTGCACGGAGGCGGGCATGTATGCATTGAGAGAGAGGCGGGTGCATGTGACGCAGGAGGATTTCGATCTGGCGACGGCCAAGGTGCTGAATAAGCATGACGATAAGGAGGTTAGTTTGGGGAAGTTGTGGAAGTGATTGGATGGGAGGTGAAGGGGAGGTGGGGAAGAGAGGGGGAAGTTGGGGAGGGGGGTTTGTAGTATGGATGAAGAAAGGGTAGAAGCTAGCTACCGTTAGAACTCTAGACGTAAGGTCATATACGGGATAAGCTCCGAGTATCACTGGGTCCCCATCTACGAGCGAAGAAGATAGCAATCTCACGCAATCAACCCCTCTCAAGATCCCCACCGTCTCAAACCCCCGAGCCCGAGACGCTGCACAACAGAGTACATCAATCTCCCAACGTACTTTTCTTTATTCATCGAGCAAAAATCACCTCCTCAATAAAGGCTATAGGCATAAACGTCATTTAAATGTTCTCTCTTCTCTATATTGCCCCCATTGTCATCCCTCCCCCCATCTCCCTGCTTTCTTATTCTCCAATCCCCTCCATCTCCAGCACAAGTAGCACAAGCAGCACCGCCCGCATCCGCCTCACCCCTTTCCATTTCTCACGGCTCCCTCTTCAAACCAGGGGCAGTTTCAAATTCACCCCACCACCTCCCTTCCCTCCCTCCTCCTTCTCCTTATCCGCACTCCCCTCCTTTCCCCCCTCGACCTTCTCCTTACTCGCACTCCCTACCTTCCCCCACTTATTCACCACATCATCCACCTCCCTTCTATACACCTGCTGCGAATTACACTGCTCCAAAAATACCTTGTACTTGACCGCCAGCAGCTCCTTCTCATGCGGGTCGTTCGTCGGCGGCACCGCCTTGCCCGGCTTGGACATGCGGTCCATGATATCCCACAGCGGCTCCGTTTTCCCGTCTTTGTCGGCCGAGGCGGCTTTGGCACCGAGCATGGCGGCGCCGTGTACAACGGCCGCGTGCACGTATTGCGGGATCAGGACAGGCATGTCGCAGGCTGAGGCCATGAGGCGCATGAGGATGTCGTTTTGGCATTGGGAGCCGGACATGAAGATGGATTTGATTTGGTGGCCCGCTTTGTTCATGGCCTCGATGATCTGGTGGGTTTGCAGAGCGATGAATTCCATTGTAGCATAATAGTATAATGCCAGTCCATCCATGCTCTTATCGTTCGAGAGACCGATGGCCGCACCGGTCATGCGGGGATCAGCAACGGGAGAGCGGTTGCCAAATAGATCGCCATAAAAGAAGAAATGCCGGCCTAGATATGAGATCGTAGGGGCCTCGGTTTTCTTTTGCATGTCGCGTAGGTGCTCGTTCAGGTAGTCGTAGATGTTCATGTTGTAAGATTCGGCGATACTCAGCGTTTGCTGGAACGCTGGGTGGGTTTCTAAGATGTGCTTTAGGAGTTCTCCGGTTGCACTTTGACCTCCTTCGGCCATCCAGTAGTCTGGGATGAGAACATCGCGGTACGGGCCCCAGACACCTGGAACGAAGACTGGCTCGGGTGACATGGCGATGTGGCAGGTAGAAGTTCCGGCAACGGCCGCTAGACGAGTGAAGGCTTGGGATCGGTCGTTGTTTGCATAATGGGAGTCAAGCTCCTGGCTACCAAGCTTGACCTTGGCTCCAACGGTACCCACCCAGCCAGCGTAAGCATCAATGACACCACTGCCGACTGCGATTCCAGCTGGGAGACCAAGCTCACTTGCAGCTTTCTCGCTGAGGGTTCCGACTAATTCGCCGGCGCTGATGTATTTTCCGTTCTTGTGTTGTTGTTAACCGGATGTTGCTTGTAATACCAATAAGAAAGAGACTCACTACCCCATTCACTCCACCCAGTCGTTTGAAGTTATCTTCCGTAAGCTCACCCAAGCCGATCTCTTTCAAAAAATCCTCCTGCCAGCCTTTGACGCTACCGTCGACACCTACTGGAACGTAACCTTGTTTGCAGACAGTGCTACAGAAGCTCCTAGTCTCGTTCCCAGTAGCCATGTGCGTCAACGCATCGGCCAGATCGTAGAATTTACACCGGTCAAACAGCTCCTTTGGCATGTTATTCTTCAGCCACAGGGCTTTGGGAATCTCCATCTCAATGGACATGGTGCCTCCAACATATCGTAGGAGGTTATGTTTGGTGGCATTAATCTTCTCCGTCTCTTCCACAGGTCGATGATCGAGCCAGAGAATGATGTTATGATCATTATCAAACTTTGGACCAGTCACCGAGACGGGCTCATCCGTGTCGTGGGAGAAGACAGCCAGGGAGCAAGTAGCATCAAAACCGATGCCGCGTATGGTGGAAGGGTTGATGTTTTGCTGGTTTAGAATACGCTGGACCGAAGAGCAAATGCAACGCCAGATATCGTTGGTTGATTGTTCCTATGCCTCCTGTCAACGACTGGCTCGGATGTAGGGTTGGGCAATCGCGGTAAGCTCGGAATGCTTACATAGTAACCTTGCTCTGGCTGCCAGAGGCCAATGTTCTCCGATGCTAGGCCAAGAATGTCTCCCTTTCCGTTGATGATACACGCCCGAGCACTGCCGGTCCCGACGTCAATTCCAATGTAGTGGTCCATGTGGGGATTTAGTTCGTTGTGGGGATCCGTTGACATTTGTCGAGACGGTTGATGACTTGGATTTCTAAAGGGTAGAGACATATTGAAGTGTGATCAAGTATCCGGGGTACGGTAAGTTGTGAATGACTGTATAGTGTTGGACGGGAGGTAATCCGTCCAGTGGTTGATAGGGTAGTCGTTCAGCTACCCAGGTTGGTCCGAGTGGCTTCGGTCTCTAGTTACTTTGGCAATATGGCAATATGGCAATATGGCGAAGACGGTCAATGGCAGCTTGTGGAGTGGTAATGTTGGGAACAGGATTAACGCGGCAAGGTGGGAGGAAAGTTGGTAGGTGCGGAAGAAATGAGAAGTTCACGATGGGTCTGGACTGAATTGGGCAAAGCTAGCAGGATGTAGGGAAGAGGAGGAGAAAAGAGGAAAGAGGAAAGAGGAAGAAGAACGATTGGATTTCACCGCTTCTGCCGGATCCAATATTGAAGGCTGCAGGTGAATTAGTTTACAAACCCCCCGGGATTTATTAGACGAAGCTATTGTACTATGGTAAGGTACGGTACTTTAAAGTACCTTGAAGGTGGGGGTTTTTCTGGCGCTGGAAACCCCCACCATGGTATGACATCATAACCCCCCCACCAAGAGAGCTTCTACATACAGCCTTATCCCAATGGTCTCGCGCTTCTACTGCCTAAGGTACCTACCTTATTACTCGAATCACTCAAGTAATCAGATGTCAATTGATACAGTATCTACTACTACTACTACTACTACTATCAGATCGTTGATTCCATGGTGTAGGCATTGGCAATACCACAAACCACAAACCACAGTACTTCTTAGAGGTCATCGACAACGAACGACAAGAGCTGTCCGCTTTCACGCAATGCCACTCTGCCACATCATCAATCCTAAGCAGCTAGTCGGATCGACTACCCCAACTCATTGCATGCACGCTTCATCACCACTACATGACTGCCCCCCCATCAAGCTCGTGTACCTTGAATCTCGGGTCTGCAAAGGCTTCATTTGCTGATGATGGCCGACATCCACTTTTGTTCGTCTTTCCTACATGCAAGTCAGTAACGCAAGTAAGCAAACTTCTAGAAAGAGCGCCAATTCGTACCGGTCGAAATGTAACAACATCCCTAGGACTGGGATAAGCTGCTGCTGGTGTTTTTTGTCTTTCTGCTCGAGGAATTGAAGAAGCACGTTTTTAAGGTATACAAAGTCAATCGGAGCTGTACCCTGACCGTTTGCAGAATCTATGAGTGCCCCAGAACCGGCTCGACTCTTCGGTGCTGGCGAGCCAAGGCGTGCTCGAGGGACGGTGGAGTCGATCGATGAACGAGATAACTGGGCTTCGGATTCGATGGCTTTGGTTTTGGCACTTTGAATCGTTCGGATTTCGTCTGCCATGGACTTCGATCACCACCGCGTCAGCGTTCCTACAATAACAGCACAAATATTCATGAGCATACCTTATTGGACTTCTGGAGCTTTTCAAGCCGATGCTGAGTGTCTTCCACTGATCTGCGCAGCTCAAATTTTTGCTTTTCGAGTTCGCGCGCCTGCCTCTCGCTCTCGTCAAGCGCATCCCTTAGCTCGCCCATAGCTCTTCGAACTTCATCCGCTTCTTGAACAGACTGCTCAGTCTTCGATTCGAGCTCTTCGCGCCGCCTCTTCCAATCCCGCTGTGCCGTCTCAAGCTCTTCTTTGTCTTCTTCTGCCCTCTTCAAGTTTCTCTCCCCGTCACGGACTTTATTGCGCAGATCCTCTAACTCTCGTGCTCGTCGCCGACCCGTCGTGCTAGCCTCGTCCTCGGCACGGTCTCTTTCTTCAATTGCAGTGTCCATGCGCTCCTTCATCTCTCGAACTCGTGTATCCGCTCTCCCCTCCACATCCGCCAACAGCCTCCTCATCGTTTCACCCTCTCTGCTCCGCTCACCGAGAAGTCGATGAGTATCGGCAACCTCCTCCTCTAAACTCTCACAGCGTTCTCGCGCCTCTTTCATTTGCATAGCCATTTCTGCTGTCTGATCACGCATGCTACCCATTAGGTTTTGTGCACTAGCATGCTGGGCGGTTTTGAGTTCGATGTCCTCCTTTAGCTCCTCATTCTCCCTACCGCGTTGCGATAATTGTGATTCGACTTGTTTCAGCCTTGTCTTGGTATTATTGAGATCCTCTCGTGCTTTTGCAAGGTCTTTCGATAGCCTGTCAAGCGACTCTGTGGCTTGTCGTCGCTCAATTTCTAGGCGCTGAATCTCCTGACCTGCTTTGCTACTCGACTCTTCTGCTCTTAGCCTGGTGTTCTCCTCTTGAACGATCTTCTGATTCAAGATTTTGATATCAGAGTCTCGTTCAGCTATGGCTTGCTTCAGCCCAGCAACTTCAGAACGCATCTCTTCATGTCTAGTCTCCAGTCTCATGAAGTCCGCGTTCTTGTTGTCCAACGTCTCCTTGACAGATCTAAGTTCAGAAACTTCGCTCCTCAAGCTAGTCAACTCTGGCTGTGCTTTCTGCAGGACATTTCTCAAGTCACTCAAATCCTTGAATCTAGACGAAGCAAGTTGTTGAGCTGCAGATAGATCTGTCTGCAACGCTCCAGCCTTAACCTTGAATTCTTCAAACTGAGCGGTTAGGTTGTTGTGCTTGTGTTCCGATCCAGCTGCGGTGGAAACATGTGTAGCACGTTGTTCTGCAAGCTCATTCTCCAAACCCTCCACTGTGGTCTCTAGGGCGGCCTTCTCCGCTGTCATTTCCTTGACCGTCTCTTTAGCCTTAACATGATCCTGTCCAACATTGATAATATCATCACGTAGGGATTCGATTTCGTCCTTGAGCTCATCCTGGTCTTTTAGCTTTCCGTGGATTCTCTCTATGGCCTCATCCTTTTCTTCTAAAAGCTTACGTAGCTGATCAAGCTCTTCCTGTAATCTAGTTATAGTATCTTGTGAAGCCATGACTCCTTCGAGCTCCTTGGACTCTTTAACCATAGAATTCGGTGATACGCCTGGACTTGGCTCTTTGGCCTGTTCGGCGTCTACTTTACCACCTTTCTTCTTCTTCTTGTTCCTCTTCTTATTTGCTGAGTTGGCATCAGCCCTGCTGACAGGTTCATCTGTAGTACTTGGGACTGGACGGTTGTCGGTGTCTTTGGCTGTGTTCATTTGCTGAGATCTCGCCGCCTCTAGTTCGACTGCCACCTTTCCGTTCCTTTCCTCTAGTTCAGTCAACTGAATTCGTAGGCTCTTGACCAGCCCATTGAGTGTCTCTATGCGTTTTTCGTCATGCTTGCGCCCTGCTTCTAGATCTACGCTCTTCGATCCAAGGTCTTTGATGGTAGAACTAAGCTGCGCAACCTGAGAGGTGTCATCTTTAGATCGTCTGGCTTGCGATCGTAGATTTTCCAGTTCCGTATTGGCATCTCGAAGGTGCGTCTCAAGCTCAGATATACGACCAACATTGCAGGAATCTTGTTCATCTTGAAGCTTTTTTAATTTATCTTCAGTTGCATGGAGTTTTGCCTTAACTTGATCCAAGAGGTTTTGTGAAGAGACTCGTTGCTCTTCAACTTCTTTCTGTGACCGATCCTTACTTTCCCTGAGAGCATTGACTTCTCGAGTAGCCTCTTCCAGGGTCTGGACCATGCTTTGTGTTGACTCCCTAGCAACCGCTAAATCCCCTTTCAGAGTCTTTAACTCGTGTTCCAGGCTGTTGATCTTGTCCTGCCTTTTCCCGAGCTCCGACTCCATCCTCGGTAATTCGCTGTCGTACGAAAATATATCTTCTGGTCCTTCGCGTAGGATAGGTGACTCTGCCGCCTTCGATCTGGGAGAAAAGAGGGACAAGCTTGGTATTGAAGGAGTTCGGGACGTGATGGATGCTGTCGGCGATCTCAATGTAGCCCCGAGAGGATCTCCCTCTACGCTTTCATTCACCAAAGTTTTCTCGTCCGCGGCCAGCACACTTTTGTCCTCACCTGACTTGTCCCCTTTTCTGCGAGAATCGTTCTCTTTACCAAGGTTGGTGACTTCATCCCAAGCTTCCTTTGTGCTTTGTTCGGCTTTTTCCAATTTCTGTTGGAAAGAATCCCTCTCATTCGAGACTCGCTTTAGTTCATCTAAAACCATATCCCCCTTTAGATTCACTTGGTTGAGGTACTCTACCAAAGCGCCAGGATCGCTGATAGATGTTAGAGGTGTGTTTTCCCGTAGAGACGTCTCAAAAGGCTCAATAGAGAGCACTCGCGCATGCGCAATACGATAGGATCTCAATAATTCTGAGTGCTGTCAGCCTAATGTAACACTGAACGGCACTGGAGACAAACCGTAATATCTTGACTCCAATTTTTCTAGCTTTCGTAGCTTCACCCGCACATCGGTAGGCAACTCTGAAGGTGTTGCGATGGCGTCTTTCTCGTCTATTCCTTGAATCTTTTTGTCATTAGATTCAGGAGCTATCAGTGCCGAAACGCCATTCGCCGTCGCATCCTCCCCTTTCCCCTGAACAGGCCGCGGGGTGGTAGACCTGCTTGGAGTGCTGTCGCCATCGATGACGAAGTCTGGCTCAAACTCTGAAGGGTCAGGTCCTTTTGCTGAAAGTTCGCCATCCTTGCTCTCACGTCCTTCCGATCGTACAGCTTGTCTGTTCGACGAAAGGGTACGAGAGCTGGACCTTTGAGAGCGCGAGTTTGATCTTGATGGAGACTCATGTGAAGTCCTTTGGCGAGCTTGTTCTTCCGCAATTTTGGAATCGAGTACTCCTTTCCAGCGCTGTATCCTTGTTAATAACGATGAGGTATTCAAACAGGGTCATCCTGACCTGGAACATGCTGTTTAGCTAGTGATGACACCGTGGTGCATCCCACCTGAGTCTTGCACACAATGCAGAATTGTTCAATATCATGAGTTACCTCTCATTATGACTCTGTAATTCATCAACACCGTGACCTGGCTAAAAGCGGAACTATCCGTGCCGCGGTCTAGCCTAACGTCCCCTGACGTCTTAACTGTTTCTTTGCGACACCCAAGGCACTATGGGTTTTCCAAGTTGATGGTATTAGCCAGAAATTCCTCAAAATGGTCTCCCTCTGGCCATGGAAGGTATGCACCTCTAGTTCTATATGGTTCAGGGGATACCCTGTCTCTACCTCCTACTGCGACTGACCAATTCAGGGCGACGACACGTCCCCAGCTTCCTTCGAAAAAACTCTTTCCTCTCTGTCTGACAAGATCACACGTCAAACCACAAAGCTTGACTCGCTGCGCCAGCGTTCAAGGCGTTTCAAAGCCCTCTGGACTCTCTACTCTACTTTCGCGTTTCTTTTGTATTCAATCATCCTAGCTCTTGTTGTAGGCTGGAGAAATTGGAATTTTGTGGAGTATGCGGCAGTCGGAGGAGGTCCTGTCATGTGAGAAAAGGTACCTGTTTGTTTTGATAGATCTCACACTGATGTGCGCAGCATATATGTTGTCAGGCTGTGTCTCACCACTTACTATAGCTACCGTGCCTCGACAGTGCAAACTAACTTGGATGGCTTGCAGAAGCAAAGAGACGTTACCATAGAAAAACTCAAGGCTGCCACGAAATATAATACCACACAGCAACTGCTCACCAAGTACGGTGGGACGCCGACGCCGAAGGTAAAGCCTATAGAAAGTACTGGTCAAAGATCGAGTCCCAACTCAGCGACCCCCAAAGGGGCGAGGACCGCAATAGTGCCTCCTCCAACTGCTAATATTCCAGGGAGAGACGTACGAGCTCTCCAAGATACCCCTGACCGCTCAACGCCTTCCGCACAACGTTCCTTGGAGCTGAGTGAGACATCCTCGCCAAAAGCCTTGATAACTCCTCGGCAACAGCAGTCGGCATTTCGAAACGAGTCCGCAGACTTTGCGCCGAATGCATTCTCAGCTGCTCCGCAGTACAGTCAGCCTGATCAGGGCTCGCAATGGTATGATCGGATTCTGGACGTGCTGCTAGGCGACGACGAGATGCTCCCAAGAAACCGCTTAGCTTTGATATGCCGCCATTGTAGGCTTGTCAATGGACAGGCACCTCCAACAATCAAGCGTCTAGAGGACGTAGGGAGATGGCGCTGTTCAGGGTGTGGTATCATGAATGGCGAGGAGACGGATGCTGAAAAGATTGTTGCAGATATCAAAGAGCAAGCTGTTACCGAAACAGACAAGCCTAACAGGAAGATGAGGACAAGGAGATCATTACAAGAAGTTAGGACAGACAATGAGGAACCTCAAGCTGATGACGGTCATGAGAGCGATATCACCCAATATTCAGAGAATTTGGATATTGTATCCAGTACGTCCGAGAAGGATATGGAAAGAGAAACTATGTCGGAGCCTTCTGCGGAGCCTGAACCGCCAAAACGCCGAGTTGGTCGCCCGAAAGGTTCTGGGAAAAAGCAGAGCTAGGGAACGTCTACGTTTTGTAATTGAAACTCCTTCGTAATATGCACAGGAGCTGAAAACAGAAATGCACTCGTGAAAATAGAGGTGCAATTTTGTGTTGTGCTAAAGCTGAAAGAGTTTCGCTACTCTGATTGACATCTGCTGCAAGACTGATGAAGGAGACTACACTTTGCGCAATATCATATCCATAGGTACGATATAAGTTTCAGTTTTTGACAGGAAGCGCCTGCAGTGACTCTTGCACAAAAGAGAAGATTGTGCAATTAGGACACGGCTTAATGCCATATGTGGAGTAATGGTATCCACTGCGACATCGATCAAATCAACAATCTGAATACCTCAGCTGAGGGCTGGAGATTGGCTGGGATTTCGGAGGCGTTTGTCCGGTTCGTGAAATTACCCCTATTCCCGTGCAGATGCCACGTAGATGTCTGCGATCATTATCGTTAGCCAGGAACAGCAGCAAAGGCACCCGAGCTTACTCTCTCCCTGTGGCTTGGTCGTGGGGGACAAATCTCTGGAGGCTAGGAAGGGATACGGTTATTGCCGCTTCTCGATCCATACCAGCGACCCAGGTCTTACCTTGGTTCTTTTCATCTTCGTGATCGATATCTCCCCCGGTTATGGGCCCCTTTGCAGCTCTCACTGGTATACGGCTCGGTCGAGCTTCTCTCTTCGCGGGTACCTTTTGGTTCTCTTCGTCTTGAGCACTTCTATCCTTTTTGTCTTGCCAACGCTGCGAGATTGCCTTCGTTCTGTCAGCGCTTAATAGGTCTTGGTAAGGGCTTTTCCATACGCTCGAGACCCCTAAGGCGTCGTACTCGTTCTCGCCTTCGGTAAATCTCGGCCCTGATCCCTCTGTTAGGTGGCGCTGGGTCCTCGGCTCTTCTACATGTTTGCCACGCATGGGGTCCTGCATAGTACTGGTGTATCGCGCCGTAGGTTTCTTAGTGTCCTTGGTATGGTGAATGCTCGCCGGGCGTACGTGGTGAGTTTTACGGTTGCTGTTCAAATTGCTATTGCCATATACTGGCGCAGGCTCAAAGCCATCATCGAGGAGGTGTTTGTCTCTTGAGTTCCCATGAAGAGCCCCGCGTCTGTGAAACAGTTTATCGTCGCTACGAAGTGGGCCTGGCATTTCGGTAACTTTGCCATGAGACGTTTGTCCAGAGCGTCCTTGGTAAGTTGTACGTTTGCGGTCAGATCCAGTGCCTTTATCTTTGGTCTTTATGATTTCGTCGAACGATTTGTCTAGCTCCACGTCTTCGCTATTTTCCCTAATGCTTTCCATTTTGAAAGAATTAATAGGTGGCTCCCAGATATCCTCAGCATTCTGGGCATGTTGCACTACCATCATGTCCATACCGGGCCCCATGTCTCGATTTGTCACTGTCACACCGTCTTCCGAAAAACCTGCCTTTTGTTTGGGTGGTATCAGTTTCGGTACTGTTGACGCAGCCTCGTACGCCGCTTTGGAGGCTACGTTCGCTAGTTTAGAAGCCATGCTACCGATAGATTGCTGTACGGATGCTATGCCCAAACTTGAAGTCGCCACCGTAGTAAGCTCAGAGGCATTGGTCGTCAAATGGGAAGCAGCAGTGCCAACCGCCTGTTGGACTGTTTCTACGCTAAGGTTCTCCCAAGCTTCTTTCGCTGTCACGACAGCGGCTTGGTATTGGGTTGGGGCATAATGAATATATTTCGTCTGGTCGCCATTCTAAATTCACGTGGCACGTCAGCTCCTTCCCATTGCTTTCAGTGGGTAGTGTTGGGAGAGCATGAAGAAGAAATACCAGACACTACTTACCCATCTCACTTCGTTGGTGTTGTCGTTAATTAGAATGTAGTCCTCATCCATCTCGTCATAGCTGTCTGAACTCAGAGGGCTTGGAGTGCGTTTTCTAGCTACCTGCTCTCTTTTCTTCGGGTCTGTCATCTTGTGCTTTGGTGTTCTTTTCGTATTTCAAATCTTGGCGCTGGTGAGGATAACGGCTGTTGATGCTTCCAGAACTATGAGAACGAAGCTAGCGCGTACTGTTGGCTCCGAGTACGACAAATACGTGGAGGTTGTTATCGAAGGTGTCGGGAATGTGTTGTGATTAGGAGGTATTATCTCGAAGAGGGAGCATCCTTATGATGGTCAAAGGCGAGAAGGTTAGTTACAATCAACGGCATTGTTCGACAGGGGTATAAGTGGCATCGCGACTCAGCGACGAGTCAGCGAGGGGTAGCAAATGAATGCTTTAACGGGAGTCTAGCAAACCGAGTGTGATATACTACATTTTGACTCTGGAGATGCTTTACCAGCGGGTTCTTGCAGCTTCTGTTGCTACTGAGAGTAATAATCGTTCGTTCGTATCCTCAAAATTGGACCGCCATATCATTTGACCGTTGGTCATCGTCTTGGGTGTTGTGCCAGCATTCACAGGTATTCACAGCCTTGGCCTCTCTAGACCAGTCTTCGAATGCGGCAGTGAGCAAGCCGAATTCGATCAGCCGCGCCTTCGTTCGTCAACGGGAGTCAGAGCTCGGGAAACATAGACTGGTCGTTATCCACCAAGGGGAGTGGAGCTTCAACAAACAATGACCGATTCTCGTAAAGAACATGGCTACAGACTGCCGAATAGCGACAGCCTTTCAGTTTCATTGCGAGGAAACACATCTCACTTCAACATACCTGAATGGACATTTAATCTAGTCGATTCCTCAAGAAGGTGTAATATTGGAATCGGGCCCAACTGCAAAGCATACACAGCAAGAGGAACATATGGCATGAGCCAATGTCAACCAAAACTGCCACTTGCTCTGGTAGTCGACATGGCCAGCTGTTGTTGTTCGATTGTTCACTGGCTTTTGCCCCTGACCCCTCATGGGTTGTTGAGCTATCTCATCTCTGGGCCAGCTTTAATCTTCTCTTAAGTCAAGCTTTTACAGTCTTAAAATCTTCAAGCATTTACTTCTATCATTTTATTAGGAGGAGAACCAGTGCAAGACGCTTGTCACTATCCCAAGGTCCTTTTTCACTTCCTTTCCTCATACGAACCAAAATCTTTTAGTCCCGGTCCAGGGAAGACAACGGAGAGAAGACAAAGATCGGTCTCCGTGAAGAGGAGCCTAGGTTCATGCTGCTCGTCGGGGCAATGACTGTCTTTCCCTTCCATTGCGAGAAATCACACATCTCAATTCAATATGTATTCAGACGAAGAACCAGTCTCATTGATGTCCTAGTAGAGTAAAACGATTGATTCGGATTCATCTGCGACAAGGGGAAGTAAGAAAAACACATGTAGAACGCATCCAGACTTAAGCCAGATTATCACTTCTTCGGCTTCTGGCTAACGATCATTATTTACTGGCTCTTGCTTTGCCTCTAGTACCCTTTCACTCGATGACGTCGTCTAATCCTCATTTCCATGGCCTTTTCCTTCCTACTCAATCAAAAATCTGATTAGATACATTTCCATATCTGTTACCGTGACAGCATTTATATATCATCCTTCATGCACTTAGATTGAATACTACATGGAACGAAGATCTTCGATATCATTTGAAGTTTTCAGAAGTTGAATATGAAGACCTTATCATTTCTGTTATTGCACATTTACCATCTTTTCTATGTATTCAGTAGCCTCATTACAATCTTTTTCAATTCTTTCCGCTATCGCGATCTAGAGATTGCAGATCCACTCTGAATGGCGCCTCCACATCGTCTGAGCTCCTCATCCAACATGGCCACAACTCCCTCAGTCCACACCTCCTTTTACCTCTCACCTTCACCCTGCATCTCTTCACACTCATAAAAAGTCACCCTCTTCAAATCTTCACGGATTTCCCCAGCCCATAACCCACATCCTCCATAATCAAAAACTCTCCACATCTTAGAGGCGTAAGAAGCGCCATACAGGAACTCCTCTGGAGGGCTTGATTGGTCGTAGTGGACGAGGTTGGAGTGGATTTCATTAGATTAGTGCTGAAAGTCGTAGACTTAACGTTCCGACATTGCCATGGTTCCCACTGCAGCAGATGTTTCTTTTTTCTTTTCGGTTGGGGTAAAGAAAATGGGAGAGGAGACATTCTAGATGCACGCAAGTGTGGTAGGGAAGCTTAAGAAAGTAGATACGCAGTAACCGGATGAAGGAGGCCCGTAATAAAAGCATACCTCCTAAAGAACATCATATTGTTATTGCACAATTGAGCCAGGAAAAATGTATATCCATCATCGGCCTCCAGCTGGCTCCATTTCAAGAACAAGGGGACTCGGTTGTTTCTAACCACCCATGCAATCAATACTTAAAGGAGGTGTTGTGCCATCCTGCTCGAATCAAATGCGCAAAATCCGAAAGCATGAGTATCGTACCTCTCGTGCTGGCATTTGATTGCGCCTTTGATACGCTTTCGAGTTGCTCAGAATGGTTTCTACAGTACGAGAGGTGTGGAAAATCTTATTCGGGGCAACAGCCTTCGGGGTATCGAGCGGTATGCTCGGAGGATCCGGGGTTTGGCCTTTGCTACTTGCGTGCTGCGGGGGGTGCGCTTGTTGGTCGAGGGTAGCAAAGCTGGATTGCGTAGTTTTCGTTGGGAGTGATGGTTTGGTTGCTGGGAATTTCAGCTGACTAGGGACGTAGATTTTGAACGACGTAATCATTTTTAATGGTCATAGTCTTCAATATTGGGTTCGCGAGATCCAGATGATCAGTAAAGATCACTGTTTTCTCCCCATCCTCTTCTATCCTGTACCTCTACCCTCCTTCACTCTCCACTTCAAACCCCCCTCTTTCAAGCATAAACCCCCACACCCCCTCCACACCTCGTAACCGCATCCCAAACCCTCTCCCCCAACCTATACCTCACCAACCCCACAAAGACCATCAAATCTGTGGCTCCCTGCAGCAATTCCTCACTCATCGCCTTCCTCGTCCCATCCTCAAACTGCCCTGACATCAGAACCTCCCTCTGGCGCCCAATACACGTAATCGCCCACATAAGCAGTGGTCCGATGTTTCGAGAGATACTTTGCGGGAGAGAATTGAACGCGTTGACATGAGCGCGGATGTCGGGGATGGAGCCATGGGCGTGGAGGGGCAGGAGATCGAGGGTGTCAATGGTATCGAGTGCTTCGGCCCACTGGCCTGCAGCGACAAGACCCTTGGCGTCGCTCATACGGAGGAGGACGCCGCAGGCGTCGCGGTTCATGGCGCGGATTTTCTGGTAATAAAGGGCGTTGGCGTTGTAGACGGAGATCATGTTTTTGGCGAGAACGGCGGGGTCATCGACGGAAGTTAGGCTTAAGCTGCTGCCGGCTATCTGCTGCTGCTGTTGGTTTGGTGGCTGTTGAGTGGCGGTTCTGGGTTTCAGTGGCTGTAGACGCATTTGCTCTTGGCCAAGTTCTACTGCAATTGCTTCGGATAGGGCACGATTGATAATTGCGATTACATTGTCGTAGTCTTCCGCTAGATGGTAGAGCAGGACTGCATCAGTGGTCCTTCCATTTTCATCCGCAACGCTGGCGGCCTGCAGGGTGACTGTCCGGAGGAACTCTTCTTGATCTGCTAGGCCGATCAACCTCAAGCGTTGCTCGATTGCTCCCTTTAGCCTAGTGCCATCTGAGTGAATGTCTCCAAGCAGCTTCGCAAACTCTCGAGTTTCAAGGACCAATTCACGCAGCGCCTCGTGGCACAGCAAGGATTGCGCTTTGCCCATAGTACCCGGAAGGTCGGCGTCGAGGCATATAAGCGTTATATAGTCAACGGCGGCTTCAACATTGCCCGATCGGAAGTCGCGTGTGTAATAGCCAAGCATGCGACCAAAGTTGATTTGAGGGAGCTCTTTGGTGTTGTAGGTAACTAAAAGTGGTCAGAGTAGTCGATCAGAGTGCAAATGGAAGTACTTACGTAGTTCAGAATCAGAAGCTGAGAAGTCTGATACACGTAGTAAACCGTAGAAGTCCAGGGCAATAGCGAAATGAACTGCGGAGACGTACGAATACGAGTACAGATAGGATATTGCCTGCTCATACATACCCCCTAGTATTTGCAAGAAGAAGTACGTCCCGTAGCTGGAGCCGCCTGCACCTTCAGAGTCCTTGGAGAAGTACCGCTGGCCAATCTCTCGAATTGCCTCTCGTAGTTCCTCCAGACCAAAGATATCACCAGCATTCTCTTCAACGCGGTTGACTTCTCTGGCTAGATTGAATTGCAGCCATATCCAATCCTCGACCCCTTGGCTAACGATATCAACTTGTCGTTTGCTAAGCTCACAACGGCCAACTATCTTATAACACGCCATGCGGTATGGATCAAGCGAATTCTCTGGTGCATTACGAGACCGCTGTTGGTATTCTGTGTTAATACGGTCTTGTTGCGGCCTTGGTAGTCGTCGATCTGGACTGGTAGCATAGCTACTGATATAGGTAACGAAGTTGCGATCCAGATTCCTGAATGATGTAATATTGTCGTTCACATATGTTGCAGCTTCGTTTACCAGACCACTCCGCAGTAGAAAGAAACAAAGCGCCCAGCAGTAGTCGTCATTGAGCACTTGTAGTTCAGTGCCATCTGGAGTGAGATCCCGCCGGGCAGCTCTGATTCTGATGTAAGCTCGTATTTTGTTGATTGCAGTCGGTATGCCACCGAGGTTTGCCTCTTTTGGGTTCCGAGCTATGTGAGTCTCGACAGAATCAAAGAATCTGCAAATGCTCAATTAGTCAGGTGATCATTTCGAGGCATTGTTGCGAGACACGTACTGCTTTTCCAAGCATCGTCTCGAACCGTCAATAATCCTTTTTCGGATATGTATCGTCCTTGCAGAATTTGGAACTTCATCTAAGTAGTCTCCAGCGAGTTGCCGTTCTTTGGCGGCTTTTGGTGCTGTTGAGCTCGCAGGGTCTGAGTCTTCCCTTGTTACCTCGATCAAAGCCTTGTATGCGTCAACAAGCGAGCTCGACGACTGACACCAATATATTAGCGGGTTGTCCTTCGTCAAGATCGATAACTTCTCACCTCGCCTCCTGGCTGTGATTCAACGTATGAAAATTCTTGCAATAGAGGATAGTCGCTCCCTTGCATCCGAGCATAATTGAGATTGTGCACTTTGTCCGCGAACTTGAGCTCCTTTTCTCGCAGGAACGGATCATCTTGAATCGCAGGTCCTGTGCCATTTTTCTCTGCCTCCTGAGCGAAAAGAGCTGCATTTCCAGATCCAACCCCAGGCGTCCCTATAACAGATTTCTGAAGGCTTGATTTACCAAAGATGCTTCTATTCAGTGTGGATTGTCCCGCGCGGCCTGCATTCGTTGAGCGTCCTCTTCTCGAGGACTTCCCAAAGCTACCGCTCCTGGCTGGATTGACACTATCGGCGAAATCATCCAATCTGTCATTCGCCCGAGACACGAGTCCAAAGTGCTCATAGATCTTCTTTCGTTGAACCTCCCAGTTGATGTCAACATTTTCTTCAAGGAAAGTATCGAAATTCCGATGTGCGCGCTCTATACCCTCAGATATCATCTTAAGGGTGGATTGTTGCTGTAGTTGATTGACGTATTTGCTTGTGTCAGGATCCCAGTCTGTGGAAGGTTGTGAGTTACTTGTGGTGGATGGCTGAGCGTTGAGGGACTTCAGGTCGCGCAGAGTGCTACCAGGGTTAACACCTGATGCTGCAAGGAGGTAGTGTGCCTTGCTATCCACTGCATTGCTCCCCTGAATTTGCGATCCTACGCCTCCCAGCTCTCTAACCTTTCTCGCAATATCTCCCAAACCGAACTGTAGGCTGGGCAAATCCTCAAACCCGGCTCCTTCATCATCGCCGTGCGCCCGCTTCCTTCCTTTTTCAAGTAGATTACTAAAGTAAGCCGGTTGTGACGCTTTTGCTAATCCGCCTTGTTGCTGGCCATTTAGCTGCTGCCCATTCTGGGCCTGTTGCTGCTGCTGTGGTGCCTGAGATGCAAATAAGGATGAGGCCGCCGGTTTGGATGTCTGAAATAAGCCCCCTAATCCTCCACCACTTGTTTGTTGCTGCGCCGATGACCCAAGCCCTCCGAGTGACTGAATGCTTCCAAACAGATTACCGGCCGAGGAATCCGGTAGTGGTGGTGCGTCTCCAAGCTTTCCAAAAGGGTTCACTCTCTCCTCAGGCTTCGAGGCGCCAAAAAGATTGCTGGTTGTTGGTTGCTGTGAGTTACCAAAGAGGCTACTTGTTTGCGTTGGTTGAGTCTGGGGCGCGGAGGTTGTTTGATTGCTGAAACCGGTAAAGAGGTTCGAAGTTGGCTGTTGATTTTGTGAATTTCGTACATTGCTAAAGACATTTGACATCGTAAGCTTGGAGCGAGATATGGGCGCAAAACGGTGGAGGATGCGCTCTGTCTATGTTTTTGGGAGACGCGGATATTTTGTGTTGTAGGTGAGAACGCGTCCGATTTATAACACTTCAATGCCTTGATACAAAAAGGACTGAGATATAATTGTTCTTATAGATCTCGAACCTTACTATAAGCTCATGTTATTACAGATTTCATTCTAACATCTTCTAAATGTCAGCCACAATTCACGAAAATCTGAAGGTACTGTGTTCTCGATCGCAACTGTATTTTTGAAAAACGAAATCTTTTTTCTTTGAATACAGATGATACGAGTCGGTTCTTTTCATCTTGAAAGGTAATGTAATATAATCTAGTCCGACTATTTGCGATTTAAACCTTGACGAACGGTACAGAGCCTTGTAAGGCCGACCTAAATATCTTACCATATTTGACGACTCCGGTTCCGCCATCTTTACTGTGTAATCGCTATCTTTGTCTACATCACCATGCCCACTTTTCCATCCAAAAAGTTCAGGGCTAGCTCCTATCAGAATACCATTGCTGCGATATACCGTGCGAAGCTTGCTCACCATCCTTTCTTGCTCTTCGGACTACCATTTATCGTGACTATGGTCGCGGGGTCATTTTTCCTTACCCCTGCTACAGCTTTGAGATATGAGAGGCATGATCGTAGGGTACGCCAGATGACCAAAGAAGAAGAGCTAGGGATTGGGAAAGACAGGAGAAAGGTTGATATCAATGAGGAGTACTACCGTTTGGCTGCTAAGGTTAGTGTTACTTCGGGGGTCGTGGAACGATGATCTCGAAAGGTTCTTTGGGAACGAAGGGCTGACTTTAAGCTTATTATAGGATCTAGATGATTGGGAGAATAAGAGAGTAAAGAGACTAAAAGGAGAGCATGACGGCATCTTATGATCGGGCGAGCGATGCGATGAATTGGGAGCCCTGATATCCTAGTGATTCCGTTGTGGCATACACCATTGCTATCTTGCCATCTTGCCATCTCACCATCCCGTTGTCCTCTTTCTCCGCCGAACATTACGTTCCCCTGTTGCTCTTGCTCAGTCCGACTGTTCCCTTCAAGAAGTGACATCAATTGGCAAGGATTACTGCTACAACTATGAATGGGATGTACTAAGGATTGATTTGCAAGCTTCGTTCGCGGCTGAGAAATAATGTTCTGATCTGAATCTGTGTTAGCTGGGTTCTGTGGCTATTTGTCGAGCTATTATCCGACCGCGTCACATCAAGCTATTGCCATTTGACTTACAGAAAAATACATGAGCGCGGTATGAAGGACTATCTTTATACAAGGCGGCAGACATTACTGAAGACGGAGTGATCTCGATTTCGAGTTCCCTTACGGGTATGGACAAGGACAGAGACATCAGGAGGAACATGGTCACTGTCGAGAAGAGGAGCATGGTCGCTAAACGGCTTTTGCAGTGGGTGTGGTCTGGGGCTCCGCTTGTTGAATAGGCTTTGCAGGAGTTTGTCATCCACGACAAAGACTTAATGTTTGAGTGGGTGATACTGGAGTAATGCCAGGAGATTTACATATGTCACGCATTGTTTATCGATGTGAGCTCTTTATCTTCAACATTCAGACAATTCCAATTTCGATATTAAGCCTTGTACATGTTATCGTTACCCCCTACAATCATCATCAACTCCATCCTTCACCCTCCAGTCTATGTTACTCCCTTCATACTTACAACAACCTCCTTCTTGCTTCAATCCATAACCCCACCTCTCCTCTTCTCTCCCTTTTTCGCAATATAGCACCCTTTCCCCCATGTCGCTCCCCACAACTTATGAATAGCGATATCTATATTTCCCTCTCTACATCCTTCCCTCCTTCCACCTTGAGTACGAACCCCATATGTTCCTAATCAAGACATACCAAATCGCAAGCAATACGGACCCCGCTATCACTAGGGTCACAATAACGAGAGGCTTCCGAATGCTGGGTTGTGCTGGCTGTCCGCTGGACCGAGAAGGATCGGAAGTGCTACTTGTCGTATTTTGTGCAAGCACAGGCGTTTGTCGGGACTTTATGTGCTGGTGGTAACCTGTGGTCTTGCTCTCGACTCGCAAGAAGATGTGACGAGTCAAAGACGGGCCAGAACCGGAGATTGTGGTGTCCAAGAGTGCGAATGTACCTACCGCGAGTAGGAGGAGCATAAGAAGAGGTGAAGAGAGCATGAGTACGTTGAAAAGAAGTCTTGGGTGATGCGTTGGCTAGCTGTCAATGGATAATATCGAGCTTGAAGATGGAATATGATGGGTGTCGGTGGGTTTAATGGAGAAGAGATGATATCATATGGTAGGTTACTTGTAAGCTGCACTTATCGTGCATGTTCTTCGATAAGATCCACAGAAACCGAGCGATAAGTGTGGAGATTAACAGGGCAAGAACCCTATCCAACGCCCCAAGGCGTCCAAAACGCTCTTTCATTGTTTAACCTCAACAGCTAGGGTAAACTTGTGCCAGCCACGTTGTGAGGGCAATACCAGTGGATGCTATATCAGTCCTCGACCAAAGCCCTGTTGCTCTGGACGTTGCCGCGCGGTATTGAGATCTAGATGTATATGCCCCTGTTTCAGATTGCTGGTGACCTACACACATTGACGCAGTTACATCGCTACTCAATCAACGTTGGTCAAAACAGATTGATGGCACTTCTTGTTGTTGTGACAGGAAAAATATGGAATGGGCATAACCATATGAAAGGCTATAGGCATGGAGGTAAAACATTATCGACTCCAAAACGCCAGTAGATAACATGCTTGGATTTACAGTCCCTTAAAGATCATGAACTTAAGCTCCCACTCCTTTCAGCGTCCAATTCCCTCTCCGCTTGCTGATAATACTTTGCCGTGTCCACACCATGCTGTATATTGTCAGCAAATTCTTGAAAACCCTAGTACAAGATCTCACGCAACATACCTGTTCGTGATTTACAAAATTAAACCATGGGATAATATGGAGAAATACCCCGGAATACCTGGAATTTCTCGATGCAACTCCCTGCATATAAGGCGTCATTGTCGATAGCCCATATAGCGGCTCGTTCCTCTTTACTTTGTCCACCATTTCTCGCATATCCATGTCTACTTCGCGCTTGTTCTCTTCGAAGCCGTAAAAGCGTTCTAAGCAGGTCACCAATGTGGTTAGTAATTGTGTCATTGAGCGGAATGCGGGGGGTTTTCCCGGAGGGTGAACTGACGGACTGATCGAGTGTAGAACATCAAGAAACCTGCCCCGGCACCAATTACGCCCGTCAAACGCATAATCGGCGCGAAACCCCCGCGTCCAACGTATGACGGTGCGATTTTCTCCCATAACAGCATTAAGGCCGGTCCAGATACTGCTGTGGCGATTCCGACGCCATAGTCTGAAGGCCGGCCGTATTTACAGACTCGTTTGAAGTGGCTTTCCTGAACCTTAGCTGGACAGAAGGGGACATTGAAGAGGGAGCTAGTGGGACGTACGGATCACTGTCAATTAGCTATAAGGGGATGTGTTAGTGAGGCAATGAGAGATATCAGGGGCGACGAACTGGATATGGAGTATTGAGGGTTCTTGCAGGGACATAGGCCCGTTGCAGATCGGACATTGTGGGCAATGGATAGTTGAAAGCTCAAATCGAGAAACTGCATCAGTGTCCGAAGTTGGATGTGAATTCCTGTGTCGCGTTAACGAGCGGAGAGTCGGCGTGGGTTTAGCGAAATGCTGTGGGGGTAAAATCACGTCTGCCCTCGAAACTTTGCAGATTACGTGACAAGCTTCAACATCGGCCTTGAAACTTTCAAACCACACTGCCGTTCTACATTCAGAAAATCGAATAGTATCAAACGAGTACGGTGAGGAATTGCAATATCTGTTATGGCTCAGGTATCGTCCAAGCAGAGCGATGCCGCTGCAGTGCCAGCAGATGACTTAGATGATCTGTTCGACTACGATGTAAATAGGGATGATGTCCTTCTCGACGTGGACCCAAATATGGATGCACCGATAGTACCGAAGCTTTCTGGCGGAAAAGAAAGTGCTCTAGGCTTGGGTATCGACGAAGAGATTAAGATTGTAAAGCAAAGAAAACCCGTTCCCAAATTGGATGAACCTAGGTGTGTGTGTCACAACGGCACGACTGATTATTCCTAAAATTGTCATCTGAATTTCAATAGGCTTCTTTCCCAAGCTGGAATTCCAAAGCTGAGGCGACTTGCTAGAGAACGACTTAAGTTTCGTGGGAAAGGTCAAGAGGTTAGTTGCCATGTCCTCTTAGCGAGTATCAATTAACTCTTCTACAATTTAGTACTCAGATGTTGCTCGACTTCTCAATGTCTATCAGCTCTGGCTCGACGACTTATATCCAAGGGCCAAGTTTGCAGACGGTCTGGCAATGATTGAAAAGCTCGGTCACACCAAGCGGATGCAGACCATGAGAAAAGAGTGGATCAACGAGGGTAAACCAAAGGAGACGATGGAGAACGCTTCGACAAGTACTACAAAAGGTTCAAGAGGGGCATCAAGGACCCCCAAAGTAGATGAAGCATCAGCGTCAAGCAATCCTCCGGAACGGCCGCGAACACCCGCGGTGGGTGACCCGGACGACGATCTCTATTCGGCGAGTCCAAGACGGCCGAGCAATGGTCATCAACAAGGTTCTGCTCCCAATGATAGCCTATTTATCTGTGATGAGGAATCGGACTACCAACCTCCAGACGATGATCTTGATCTATTGCTAGCAGAAGATAGCATGCATAATGCGAGCACCAGACCTGATGCTAAGGATCTCCCGATTCTTAACGATGACGGTGGAGAGAAGGACAACTTCGACGATGAGATGGAAGCATTGGCGGGCATGGACGATATGTGGTGAGCCCGCAAGGACAGGGCTGATTCGACGTCTGCATTTCTAGCATTCGCAATGGCGTTCGAGCCATCGGTTACCTGGATGATTTCCATGGGTAAGAAAGATATTATGTGAAGCAGTTCATTTGTTGATCAATAGATGCTTACTGTTGAATGAAAGGTTCCATAAGCGAATAATGTAATGATACCTTAATGAAACCACGCTAAAAGCGTAACAAAGCGATATTTCTGTAAGGTACTTTTTGTGCCCGTCATCATTCCAGGTCTCAAATTGTCAATCCGTCAACACATGCAGAACTTCTTTGCTCAGTGTTTGAGTCCAGATTCCTGTACTTGCTAAATGTCATGATATCGTCAACTCTGAATGTACTTGGTCTCCTTAATAACGATAAACATTTTATACACAAAGAAAGAAAGGAACATCGAATCATTCAAGCATTACTGAATGCTTAGACTCTATGGCAACGGACCTTCTGAAAGCCGTCAAAGGACTGCAGATTAAGTATAGAGATGAGAAAGATGACGATTTCTCTATCGACGAGATGCTCACGGAACCACGACCAAGAAAGCGACCGAAAAGAGCACCACAAGCGTTGAAAAAAGAGCTTGAAGAGGCCTTTTTGACCCCGCCCACATCATTCAGTTCTGAGTGGCTGAACAAGCTGCAGCAGTGAGTTGTATGGTTCTATATTCTAGAAGTCCGACTGAAAACTTCGACAGGAGATGGGAGATCCCTATAGATTACACCGGCATGTATGAAATGGCACCCACGCAAAGCCGGACTATCATCCGCTTTACTAGAGAAGGTTTGGAAGGCAAGGTCACTGGGTACAAGGAAGTTACTGTTCCTGCCAACAGTGCTACTGCTAAGAATTCTACCTCCTTGCTACGCAAGCCGGCCAATCGTGCAGACTTCGTACGTGGTGCTGCGGGTTTTTTCCCTTTCGCACCTGGTGGCCTCGACGGTGTGCAAGCAGTAGCAGATCTGGAGGACCAAGCGATCCAAGAAAGTCAACGAACCAAAGGTACAAAAGGTAATACTCTAGATCGGGTGATTGATTTCACTTCTGGTGGGCTTCTTGAGATACCACCGGGATTCACCAGAGGTCTTGACTTTGCAAAAACCCCGAAAAGTCCCGATGAAGGTGGTGCGAAGCAGATCGAAGAGACCCTAGGAGCAGAGCCAGACGAATCTGTTGACACGGATGAGGAAGAGGATCCTCAAGCAAACGGGGTTTCCGTAAACAAGGATGACTCTGGGGAATCTGGCGACGAAGCAGAAGAGGACATCGATTCACTACTGCCTGTAGAATTTCCCGCGCTTGAGCCTCATGGGCTGCTGGCCACGTCTACAGCTAAAAGAGGAAGAGAATGGGCCCATATGGTTGACGTTAAAAAGGGTATTACCAACTTCAATGAGCTCGTGCCAGATATGGCCAGAAGTTGGCCATTCGAACTTGATACTTTTCAAAAAGAAGCGGTTTACCATCTTGAAAATGGTGATTCGGTTTTCGTAGCTGCTCATACCTCGGCTGGAAAGACTGTCGTCGCAGAGTATGCAATAGCACTAGCAGCCAAGCACATGACCAAAGCTGTATATACTTCACCAATCAAAGCGTTGAGTAATCAAAAGTTTCGAGATTTCAGGCATGAATTTGATGATGTTGGTATCTTAACAGGAGATGTTCAGATCAATCCCGAGGCTAGCTGCCTCATCATGACCACTGAGATTTTAAGAAGTATGCTCTACCGCGGCGCCGACCTCATAAGAGACGTCGAGTACGTCATATTTGACGAAGTTCACTATGTGAATGATCTCGAGCGGGGCGTTGTTTGGGAAGAGGTGATTATCATGTTACCAGAGCACGTAACTTTGGTTTTGCTCTCAGCAACCGTTCCAAATACCTACGAATTCGCGTCTTGGGTTGGAAGGACAAAGAAAAAGGATATCTATGTGATATCAACCCCAAAACGGCCAGTGCCACTAGAGCATTATCTATGGGTTGACAAGGCTATGCACAAGATTGTTGGAGCCGACAAGAAATTCCTAGACCAAGGTTGGAAAGCCGCAAATACTGCAATGTCAGGAAAGGAAAAGATTACGCCTCAAAGTGGCAACCAAGGAACCAGTACCCAGCGTGCAGGACCCGCTGCGCGCGGAGGTCGTGGACAAGGGCAACGTGGCGGAGGGCAACAGGGCAACCAGCAGCGTGGAGGTGCCCAACCGCGTGGCAGAGGTACACCTCAACGAGGCCAAGGCAATATTGCTCGAACAGGACGCGGTGGAGGTCGAACAACCGCTGCTCAGGATAGGAATGTGTGGGTACATCTCGTCCAGCATCTCAAGAAACAGAACCTCCTACCTGCTTGTATTTTCGTCTTCTCCAAAAAGAGGTGCGAAGAAAACGCAGATGCGCTATCGAATCTCGACTTCTGTACAGCCTCGGAAAAGAGCGCTATTCATATGATAATAGAGCGCTCAATTGCTCGGCTCAAGCCCCAGGATCGGATACTGCCTCAGATCAGACGGCTGCGAGAATTGCTTGCTCGAGGTGTAGCCGTACATCACGGTGGACTGCTCCCGATCGTCAAAGAAGTCGTAGAAATACTGTTCGCCAAAACCCTGGTCAAGGTGCTATTCGCTACGGAGACATTTGCGATGGGCCTCAATCTTCCCACGCGTACGGTGGTATTCTCGGGCTTTCGTAAGCATGACGGTCGTTCATTTAGAGATTTACTTCCCGGGGAGTATACTCAGATGGCAGGCAGAGCAGGTCGGCGCGGACTTGATCCTGTTGGCAGTGTGATCATTGTGACTCAAGGGAGTGACGAAGCCCCTCCTGCAGCTACGCTAAAACAGATGATTTTGGGAGATCCTACAAAGTTGCGCTCACAGTTTCGGCTTACCTACAACATGATCTTAAACCTGCTTCGAGTGGAGGCATTGAAGATAGAAGAGATGATAAAGCGCAGCTTTAGCGAAAACGCGACCCAAGCGTTGCTCCCGGAACAGGAAAAGAAGGTCAAAGTATCAGAGGCGGATTTAGCAAAGATCAAGCGGGAGCCTTGCGATATCTGTGACATCGATGTTGACGAGTGCCATGCAGCCGCTATGGCATTCCAAGCTAAGACGACGGACCTGCATTCAGGGCTGGTGGCGTCTCCAGTCGGCAGGCGGATGTTCTCACCAAAGCGTCTGATCGTATTCAGGAAGGTACAGACCCTTTGCTCTCTGTTGATACTCAATGCTAAAAGATGAGCTAGGATGGCATCCGGACACCAGGCGTTCTCCTACGAGATGGCGTCAGCAGAGGGTCTGCTCCTACAATCGAGTTGCTCTCGATATCCTCGAAAAACCCTGTTCGCCAGTCGAGCGATCTACTGCCGTATATTCCACGATTCCGACAATTTTTTACATCACTACCCACCAACATAAATGAAGCGGATCTCAAGGTTCTTAAAGTCCCTTTAAGCGACGTTGAATGTATTACGAAAACAACCGTGAAGGTGAAAGGACCAACTTGGACCCTACACATGAGAAAAGGTATTGACGCTCTACTAGATTGATCTGATTGCAATACTGAAGCGCAGTGAAGAAACGGAGAGATTTGCGCAAGCAGAACTCGCCAAGATCTGTGCTTCATGGACATTACCAGAGTGGGAAGAACTCGATTGGAGTCGTATCAAAGAATTGTCAATACGAGATACGATGGGGCTTCGCGAACAGCAGCTGGTAAAAATTGAAAATGCCAACTGCGTTGAGTGCCCCACATTTGTGAAGCATGTGGGTATCATACCATCCTGAATAGTTATGTGAATTCTGACAACTCTCAGTTCTCCATGCGCCACGATGAGTGGCTGATCAAAGAAAACATTTCACAGCTGCGGCAGCTCATGTCCGATCAGAACCTACAGCTACTTCCAGATTATGAGCAGCGAATAGCTGTACTAAAGGACTTGGGGTTCATCGATGAGAATTCCCGTGTTGAACTCAAAGGCAAAGTCGCTTGTGAGGTCAGTCGTACTGTCAGTACATCCATGCGGGCTGTCACTAATAGACTCCTGCAGATACACTCGGCGGATGAGTTGGTCCTGACTGAATTAATATTGGAGAACGTGCTTGCGGACTTTGAGCCGGAAGAGATAGTCGCGCTCCTCTCAGCTTTCGTTTTTCAGGAGAAGACAGATGTTGAGCCCACATTAACGACTAGCCTCGAGAAGGGGAAAGAAACGATTATCAAGATCTCCTCAAAGGTCAACGCTTTTCAGATCGAACACCAGGTAATCCTTTCAAGTAGTGACTCAAACGATTTTGTCAGTCGACCAAGATTTGGGCTAGTCGAGGTTGTGTATGAGTGGGCGAGAGGAATGTCATTCAACCGCATCACAGATCTTACGGACGTGTTAGAAGGAACCATCGTTCGAGTCATCACTAGGCTTGATGAAACCTGCAGGGAGGTAAAGAACGCGGCAAGAATCATTGGAGATCCTGAGCTTTTCACCAAGATGCAGCGTGCGCAGGAGATGATTAAAAGGGATATCACAGCTGTGGCTTCGTTGTACATGTAACGCGTAAGGACTCGCGGCCAGTGATGGCCACGCGAATAAACCAAACTCAAACTCCTGTACCTCCGCACCTCCGTAGTGGCATTGAGACCGCAAATCGATGCGCATGCTCGAAACAGCAGTAGTGCCGATCCTTGAGCAGACGATAAGCGAGCAGGAGGTGAAGATTGGATTGATAGGGTGGGCAGCCTTCTGCTGGCTCTGCAGTTCTGCAGAGTCAGCCCTGTTTCAGGTGATACTGTATCGTACCGTACTACTCTCTACTGTAACACAATGCCCTGATGCGCTAGCCTTCACCACGAATCACGGTACACGGAGCGTCGGCCAAAAATGTTATTTGGCGTAACACAAGACTCGAGTCTCTAAATAATAACAATCGTTGATGACCTACATCCACCAACGCCCAATACTCACCGCCCAATGCTGCTGCCCCCATAGTCAGCTTCCGCAGTGTCTTCAGCTTCACGATTCAAACTCAAGGACCTGGGCAGTCTGGCCGGTGGTGTGCGCACTGTGCTGATAAATCCTTCACTATGGAGGTTGCCGTCCTTCGAAACCGCATACAGTCAACAATCGACCCAAATGCTGACGCCAGACGGCAAGCCGAGCTAGACTTGAAATATGTATGTCCAAGAACTGTGGACCAAATGTTGTAGAGAACCATTGCTAACGACCTGCAACAAAGGCAGAGGAACAACCAGGCTTCACCAACGCGCTCCTCGACATTCTTCAAGCCGAGCAAGACAATGGCGTCCGACTTTCTAGTATATTTCTACTATTAGACATTTTATCTTGAGTGTCTAACGCATTCATAGCTGTTGTCTACCTCAAGAACCGGGTTTCAAAAGGATGGGCGCCGGCAGACGAATCGCCCCTACACAAGCCCATACCTGAGGAAGAAAAGCTCGACTTCCGCAACCGCCTATTACCCATTTTGGCTTCCTCACCGTCGCAAATTAGATCTCAACTTATACCAATTCTGCAAAAAATACTGCAGTACGATTTTCCTTCAAAATGGCCTAGCTTCATGGAAATGACCATGCAGCTGCTGAACACCAACGACGCGAGCTCTGTCTTTGCTGGACTACATTGCATGTTGGCAATATGTCGGGTCTACAGATTTAAAGGAGAGGACAATCGAGGGGAGTTCAACCAAATCGTTCAGGCATCATTTCCCCAGCTCTTGGCCATTGCGAACAGATTAGTGAACGAGACAAGTATGGAAGCATGGGAGATGCTACGGATAATTATGAAGGCTTACAAGCATGCAATATACGTGGGTCAATGGCGGAGTTAATCCAGAATACCACTGAGCTGATGATTTTAGTTCGATTTACCGTCCCATTTGATGAGACAGGACAACATGGTAGGGTGGTGCACTCTGTTCCTGACAGTTATAGGGAAAGAAGCTCCCGCCGAGGCACTTGACGAGGACCTGGAAGAGCGAGAAAGGAACCACTGGTGGAAGGCTAAGAAGTGGGCGTATGCGAACCTCAACCGACTGTTTGTGCGGTGTGTAAACCTTCGCAGACCTTGGGAGAGTTCTTTACTTACACTAGAATCGGAACAGATATGGCAACCCTACTGCACATCCCAAGAATACCTCTCCTGAGCTTGTGGAATTCTCGAAATCGTTCATCACAAATTTTGCCCCTGAAATCCTAAAAGGCTATCTACAGCAAATAGAAAAGTGGGCATCAAAGACGACATGGCTTAGCAAACCTTCACTTTCTTATACGTTAAGTTTCCTAGACGAGTGCGTCAAGCCAAAGTCCATGTGGAATCACCTGAAGCCGCATATGGACAGCCTAATCTCTCATGTTCTCTTCCCTATATTATGTCAGTCTGATGAAGACATTGAACTTTTTGATTCGGATCCTTCAGAGTACCTGCATCGGAAGTTGAACTTCTACGAGGAAGTTACTGCACCAGATGTAGCAGCTACCAACTTCTTGGTGTCTTTAACGAAGAGCCGCAAGAAGCAGACATTCACAATATTAAATTTTGTAAACGGCATCGTCAATAAGTACGAATCCGCTCCAGATGACCAGAAACAACCGCGAGAAAAGGAAGGGGCTTTGCGCATGATAGGAACCTTGGCCGGCGTAATCCTGGGGAAGAAGAGCCCCATCGCCGACCAGGTGGAGTATTTCTTTGTTCGACACGTTTTCCCGGAATTTCGAAGCCCTCACGGCTTCCTTCGTGCTCGAGCTTGTGACACACTGGGAAAATTTGAGCAGCTTGAATTCAAAGATCCCAACAATCTTTTGATCATCTATCGAAATATCCTCGAATCTATGGCCGACTCTGAGCTTCCCGTGCGTGTAGAGGCAGCACTGGCACTGCAACCCTTAATACGGCACGAGGTTATCCGGGCGTCGATGCAGCAAAACATACCCCAGATCATGCAACAGTTACTCAAGTTAGCTAATGAGGTGGATGTTGACGCACTAGCGAATGTTATGGAAGACTTCGTGGAAGAATTCGCAGCTGAACTCACCCCATTTGCGGTAGCACTGAGCGAACAACTGCGGGATACATATCTACGGATCGTTCGTGAATTGCTGGAACGGCATACTGCGAAGGACGAAGATGAGACATACGGAGATTTTCTGGACGACAAGAGTATCACTGCGCTTGGGGTGCTTCAGACTATTGGTACTCTAATCCTTACCTTAGAGGCGACACCAGACGTCCTGATGCATCTCGAGACGATACTGATGCCCGTTGTGTCGATTACACTGGAGAACAAACTTTACGACCTTTATAATGAGGTATTCGAGATCATCGACAGTTGCACTTTCTCTGCCAAGGCAGTATCACCTACGATGTGGCAGGCTTTCGAACTGATTCACAAGACATTCAAGGCCGGAGCGGAGCTATACCTCGAGGATATGCTGCCTGCCCTCGACAACTTCGTTTCCTATGGTACCGAGACACTCATACAGACGCCAGCTTACATTGAGGCTCTCGCTACCATGGTCTCAGACATCTTTCACGATAAGAAGGTTGGAGGAATGGATCGAATATGTGGATGCAAGCTTGCCGAAGCATTAATGCTAAATCTTCGGGGCCACATCGATCAATACGTTCCAGGATTTGTGAAGCTGGCCATGACAGTAATCGCAAATGGCGACCTCATGGTCAAGTCGTATCGTATTCACCTCATGGAAATGATCATCAACGCCATCTACTACAACCCGATCTTGACTTTACGCGTATTGGAATCGAATGGGTGGACTAACAAATTCTTCAGCTCGTGGTTCTCTAATATCGAGAGCTTCTCGAGAGTGCACGACAAGAAGCTATCCATTGTTGCGATAAGCTCATTATTGACCTTACGAGCTGAAGATGTTCCCAGTAGCGTGCAGCAAGGGTGGCCCAGACTGCTGCAGGGCGTCGTCCGATTGTTTCAGACGTTGCCCACGGCGATGAAAAGTAAGCTGATATTTAATTATTGCGATCTGATTCTGGATATACAAGATATATAAGAAGCCTGACCAAACATCAGATCGAGAAGAAGCCACCAAAGACGGAGACTTTACGCTTAACGAAGACGATGAGGACGACGTGCAAGAGGAATGGGAAGGTGACGTGGCTTGGGCAAATGATGGCGACGAAGGCGAGGGAGACGTCAAAGACGAGAGCGCCGCCTATTTAGAGTTCCTCAATGAAGAAGTAAGCATTCAAGCCGGCCTCTTACTCCGGGTTTGCTGACAGCAATCGACAGGCCCAAAAATTCGGCGCCGCCAACGACGACGACGACGATGAGTTGGAAGAGGAAAGCCTACTCGAAACCCCATTAGATAAAGTGGAGCCGTACCAGATGTTCAAAGCAACGTTACTAAGTAAGTCAATCCCTAGAGATCCCACCTACAGCATTCCTCCATCTGACAATAACTAACCAACAATTCTTGTAAAGAGCTCCAACAAGACCAGCCCCAGCTCTACGAATCGCTAACCAAAGTCCTCAACCCCGAAGAACAGCAGATCGTCCAGAACGTAATCATCCAAGCCGACGCGAACACGGTCGCCGCACTCGCGGCGCAAGCGGCGGCCGGGCTGCAGACGAATGGTGCGACTCACTAGCAAATGTTTTTTCTGTGTGATGGTTGGTGTTTTGGTGGAGCATTTTACATTCCGGCGCATCGATCACCCAAGAGCGGCGTTTTAGGTGTTTCGGTAACAGAAAGATGACCATGATAACCTGCAAGGGGCCCAAGTATGAGCAGATGGCTAAGACTCCTTAGTCTGGGTTTTGGTGGTTTGAATGAATGCACGCTGTTTTTGGGTTTCATGCATAGATAGAATTAGCTGGCCACGAGCGAGAGACTATGATCCTGCTTGTATCTCGACGGTAGGATTGTAGTGGGAGTGGAGGAGATTATCAGAGACTGATAACCAATGATCCTACAGCTGACATGCCGCATGACTTTGGTAGTGCCACGAGGATGTTTATGAGAGTAGTACGGAATAAAGAGGACGAGGTTGCAACTAGAACCGAATGGACGGAGAAGCCCATCATTTCCACTGAAAACAGTTGCCTCAAACGTCACGAAAGGAGCATACTCCTTGTCGTAGGAAACGGATTGATATTACCTTGGGATCGCAGAACCCTATATATGTATGTAAAAATATGAGCGAAGGAAAGACGTTGCATTTCACTCATCAGGTTGCCCCCCCAAACCCTTCGAGCCCAACTTCGCAAAAGAACATCCATCATAAAATCATCCAAACCCCCCCAACAAACCCCCGCTTACCTCAAACTAGCAACCTCACAAACCCACACCTCCATCTTCCCCATCTCCGCCCCCTCCCCCTTGGCTTCCTTCCTCACCCCGCCGACACACATCTCCCAATCGTCCTGATCCCCCATCGTGATCAGATCCCCTTCATCCCTCACCTTGAGCTTAAACCGCTGGCGCACGCCAAACTTATCCCTCACGCGGTCCACAAAATCCTCAAACGAGGAGCTTGCCGGGATCATGATGTAGCGCGTGTCGTCGCCAGAGTGCGCTTTGACGCGGATGGTTTTGAGCTCCGGCGGTGCTTGTGGTTGTGGTTGGTGGTGGTGGCGGGAGCGCGAGGAGCCGCGGGGGCGCGAGTGCGAGGGCCGCGAGAGGTGCGAGGACGCGTTGTTGAGGATTTCAAAGTCCGAGAGCGGCGAGTCGGTGCTGTCTTCCTCGGTCTCGGAGATGAGTGGGGGCCGCTGGCGCGAGCGCGAGCGGTTGCGGGGGCGGGAGGCGGCGCGTTGGTGGCCGCCGTGGCTGGTGGAGCGGGTGTGGCCGCCACCTCCTCCGGGCGGCGAGTGGTACATTTCGTAGAGCTCGTCCGGGTATTCGTCGATGTCTGCTTCGGCGCCGTTGGAGGTGGGGCGGCGTGGGGTGGTTTCCATGAAGAGGCGGCGGCGGGGGGGCTGGCCCTCGTGGTCGCTGCGTTGAGAGCGGGTGGAGGAGGAGTATTTTCTTGTGGGTCCACGGGGCTCGGAGGCTGTGCGGATGGTGCCGAGGCGGGGAAGCTCTTTATTGATGGAGGGTTTGGGGTCGAGGGTGAGCGGGTCGGGGCGAGAAGGGGGGTTACGGACGGAGTTGGCACGGCCGGTCATGGTGGGGAGTTCTGAAAGTGGAGCGGTGGCTGCGGTGACAAGGGGCGGGCGGATCTGATCGCTGTCTGGCGGTGGGGTTGGGGGGAACATGTTGCGGTTGATTGGGGGTTCGGACTGTTGGCGGGAGCGGCTTTGAAGGTTGGGGTTTACGAGGTTCGAGGCCGCGAAGGAGATGCTGTCGGGAGCTCGGTCGTCTAAGCTTGTGTCTGTAGCTGCCAAAACTCTTTTCTTCTCGGAGCCAGCGAATCCTGTGAAGGTATTGCCTTGGTCGGCGGCTGCTATCAAACGGGCTTTTCCAAGGTAGTCTTTTGTCTTGAGGTTTTTGACTTTTGCGCTGTTTGGACGGTAGACGACTCCGACGGGGATCGAGAAGACGGTGTAGCCCTTTGTACCATTAGAAGAGCTTCTCTAACCAAATGAAGTGTAATACCAACATCGGCCTGTTCCCTAATAGCCTCATCTATAACATCGTGGTCCGGTGTGACCTTTTCCTTGACTGCATATGACATATCGTCCATACCCACTTGCGTTTGCTGGAGATAGATATAACATAATCCTCGGTTGAAGAGCACCTCACAAGAGAAAAGCTTGAACTTCAACCCCAGTTGCTCGTAGTTGATGATAGAGTTCCCCCTGAGATATTTCAACGTATCGTTGAAATTCACCAGGGCCTCTTCGAAATCTCCAACTAGGAAATTCGATACGCCCTGTTGGAAGTACGCAACGGCGAGATACTTGTCGTAGGCCACAGCTCGTTGGTAGCACTCGACCTAGAGTCTCGTCAGAACTCTTCATCCGTAAGCCTCATGGCGTCCACCCACTGCCTTGTCATGTTCGCCCAAAGTGGCATGTATGACACCACAGTTGAAAAGTATTTTAGACGTATCGGAGATATTGTCAAAGGTCTTCAACGACTCCTCGAATTCGTTGTTGTCGTAGTGCCCGAGGGCCTGCACCCACGTTTCAATTTCCTTAACCAAGATTAGTCAATCACGATTTCCCAAGGTCGGAGTCATGAATCCCAGGTACTGACCTGCTTCAGCGACATATTTGCCAATTGGGAGCTGTATTGGCGGCACTCCGTTGCCCCCGACTATAGTTCGGCCAGAAGGGTTGCGGATCTTGGCAGGGTTGGATTAATCCTAGCAGCTGCAACTCTCCAGCGACAATAACACAATGACGAGGGCTGCCACGAGCCCGGCAATGGGTAGAAGAATGAGGAGTATCTATGAAACAGGCTTCTACCGGGGAATTGTAGAGATATAACGACTGTGATCGGCTGTTCCTGCAGCTCGCGCAAAAGAGAAATCAAGGATAAAAAATTAGGAGATGCTTTAGGTTCAGCGACAGCAGGATCAATCAGACTATCAAGCGCAATGTTGGATGTGAATATATCAAAGAACGTCAATGGACGTTCTTCCAAAGCGGGCTGGAAAATGAACGAAGGGGCGTTAACCAGCGCGTACAGAACGCTTTGGGAGGTCTTGGGAGAGGCGAAGCTAATGTACGGTCGGTAAGCTTGCATGAACCAAGAAGAGATGAGCAAAAGTTGAGGATTTGACTGGGCAGAAGCACATGGCGTCGCAGATGTCCAAAGATGTGCCCCTGCTTCTAGACTCCGTGTACGACGAAAGCGCCCTGGTCACAGTCCCAACTATAAACCCTACCGATTGGACGATGCGAACTGCACCAAATCCCGGCGCTTGTGACTTTCTTGGGCACGCCTAAGAATAAACCTACCTTATCGTTTGGGGGTGAACCGTATTGAAGATGAAAAGGTTGCAGCACGTAAAGTAAGACTCTGTGGATGGTGTACATCTCATATGGTAAGATGTGCAGCCCGCTTCGCCTCTTGCTGATATGGCCCCCATCGTCATTTCATGGCAGCCTTGTTGCTGAAACCTCATCAGTATCAGACCACCAGACCTGCACTCAAGATTCATAATCCCGTTATCTCAAATCAAGATACAGTAGATCTTGAAAAGGCTGACATTTCCCACAGGAAGTGCAGGAATTGCCGGCTGTGCTTGAATCGAGCAAGCAACAGAGAAGCAGTCAAGATGGTTAAAGTTTATTCAATGAAGCATGCGGACGATATATGATACCCTCGTTGCACATCTTCCTTCAAGAGTACCGTTCACAGACGTACACCACCCTTCTATGCAACCACATCACCACATCGATACATATACATTATCATTCAACCAAGCATGGTCACACTTTCAACATTTCGTTGTCGCGTACATATCATTCTGCATAGGTAGCATATTGCCAGTCAGCAAACTCAAAAGCAGACACATGAAAACAAAAGAGACTGCTCCGACGATAATGCAGTCAAGAAACAGCAGTGAGAGGATCGGATCAGAGGGTGTGGAGTCCATCTACTACGTTATACGTTGTGGATGGTTCGAGAAGCAGATTGATGAAGCGAAAAGTAAGTTGAGAGTTTTATTCCTCGTGTGATAGATTAGCGAACTTGATCACAAAGACTGGTCGCTCAATCTTAATGGAAGAACTAAGTACTTGCCAAAAAGGTGCACCTTGGTAAGTATCTGAGTGGTGTATGTATCGATGTAGTGGTACTGCTTCGTTCGCCCTTACTGGTGCCAACCGATTGTGATCCCTCGCGTTCTGCACTTTCCTTGCAATGTTTCTTCCAGTTGCCTAGGCGAGCTAAATAATTTCATACACAATACGAAATTGGTCGTCTCTTTATACATAATAGAAGATGCCATTCGTGGTCCACGCGACCCTACAATATCCCCTTCCGAACCATTTCCTCCCTCTCCTCCCATACCGTCTTCCCGCTACACCCACATACCACCTTCTCATTCTCCCACAATCCTGCGCTCCTCGCTACCACGCCTACCACTGTCCCATCTCCACCTCCCCTCTCATCGGCCTTACGTTGGACAACGATTCCCCTTCCAACCATCTCCCATACACGCCAATCCACCTCGCCAACCAGTTCCCCCCTGCCGTCTTTATCCACTACCAAAGACCCTAACTCCCCTTCCCTATCGTCTTTCTCGCCCCGGTAGATCTGGCCCATACTGCGTACGCCGCGGGAAGTGTCTCCTGCCGAGCGGAGAGAGGCTGTATAGGTTCCAGGCGCGAGACCAGAGAGTGTGAGATCAAGGAGAGTCAGTTTCTCAGAGAGTTGGATTAGGCGGGCGAGGCCACAGACGGGGGATGCGCCTTGAGGGAGGGGCACGGTGGGAGGAAGTTCAAGGATCGAGACTGCTGCACCTGTTTTCGAGGGAAAGTGTTAGATTGTAGATTTTTTCAGGGGTGCCGCATGAGGTATATAAGATGGCCACGGCTAAGTGCTGGAGAGGAGGAAAACGTACTATCAGAGGCGCCTGTACCGCGTAGAATAGCAGTGCGGCCAGTGGACTGGATTTTGTTTATTATGGCTGAAGGAGGAGCGTTGCCTTTTATAGAGAGGATCTGAGAGGGAAGAGAGAAGGAGGTTGATTGGATTCCTGGAACAGAGAGGTCAACGTCAGCGCTTGAATGGGGGATATGGAGGGTGAGAGATACCAGGCAATGCTGAAAGTACTCCTGATATGTCCTTTACGCAGGCATCGCAATGCATTGGGACTTGAAAGTTGGCTTCATAGGGAGGAAGCATTCTGTTCTTTTCGGAGGAAGTATCGAAGTTGCGGGCTTGGTAGTAGATGGCGACGAATGATGCACCAGCAAGGGTTGTGGATACTGCTCTCTTGAAGGACAGGGAGTTCATGAGCTCTATGGAGGATATGAATGAGATGATGACGAAACAGTTCGACTTTCAAGATTAGTCTTCCAGAAGCTCATGATCGAAGCTGTGGTTGGTTGCAGTGCGATGCGATTTGAAATCGACAAACTTCCGCTCCGCTAGCCGAACCGAAGGAGCTTTCCGCTTTGGTGGACGCAAAAAAGCATCAACTATCTACCACCAGTCTTCAACCGCTAGAGTTCAAGCTAATTCTACGAAAGAACTTGACTTACCTCTGGTGAAGACTCTTTGGTCGTCTTATTTCGGCTGCGCTTGTATCAAGCTTCCGTCAATGCATCGGTGACAGATCAACCCAGCATGTCACAAGTCATAGGCCAAGTATGCGAATCTCTTCCTATCGGCTCCATCGCTCCCCTCACTAATCTCTCCTCTCACAGACACGCCTAGCCTATTCTCGAACATGGCACCATGTTTCTGTCTCCGCGCCCACTACCCCCTCCCTCGGCCGCGTCGCATCCCGCATCGCCGTCCTCCTGATGGGCAAGCACAAACCCATCTGGGACCCTTCAACCGACTGCGGAGACTATGTCGTCGCGACCGGCTGCACCGACGTATTTGTGACAGGGAAGAAGATGGTGCAGAAGCAATACTATAAGCAGACTACGCGGCCGGGAGCGCTGAAAAGCATAAATATGGAGCAGATGGTGAGAAAGTGGGGGGGTGGGGAGGTGTTGAAGAGGGCGGTGAGGGGGATGTTGCCGAAGAACAGATTAAGAGATCCGAGGTTGGCGAGGTTGAAGGGTGAGTTATGTGTTTTCCGTGCCCTTTGGGGATGCGGTTGCGAAACATCATATGGTATTGAGATCTGGTATGCTAACGTAGGTCGGACGTAATAGTGTTCGAGGGAGAAGCGCATCCATACAAGGATAACCTACTCAAGGTAGACGGGAGCCCAAAACTGACGGAACTACCTAAGCTTAGGAAAAAGTCAGTAAAGGTGCAGTCAATATAGCATTATCTGGGTTTAGGCTGCATCACTGGCGTTCACAACTCGGGATATGGACATAATCATCAAATGAGTGTATTGGTATGCTATATAGTTGAATTACATATTTCTGGATTTTGAATAACTTCATGGTTCTTCCTGCGACCTCCTCAGGCCAGAAGTGTCGGAATTGTCTACCAGGATCTACTGACCATCAGACTTATAGTAACATGACCCTCTCGGCAGTTCTGATTCAGTCTGATGGTCAGACACGTATGTAATACTTAAGGTCTACCTACGCAGGCTTCTGACCACGTGTGACAGTACATTGGATCAGACCATTGGGGTTTGATTGTGGTGCGTACACTTCGGCATCCCTACCAGTGTTTTTGAGAGCCTTGTGCCAGCTCAAATCTTGTTATATATAAGCACGGGTTTGTTGTTCAGTGGCATGCACGAGGAAAACTCACCAATCTCGAAGTAATGCTTGTTTGGTAGCGAATAGTCTACAGCTTCAACACCAGGGGCGGCTGTCAATATCTGCTCGCACATCTTGTACATGGTATTCTGAACGCTAGCACTATCATCCGTGGCAAATGTCTTCAAAGTAATCTCCCTCGCGGCAGACCATGCTTCGTTGAACTTCGCTGCTGTAGAGGCCACAGCCTCAACCCCATTGAAAGTTTTCCACGCCCAACCAGCGTCGACTTCGGTGCTAAGTATTCGGTCATTGACTTCTGGCAAGGTGGTATACTCATTGCGAACGAAGCCGTGGAAAGCAGAGCCGGTGCTTTTAAGCACAAGTAATCCTGCAATAGCGGAACGAATATTAATTCCTTTACCTTCGGTTGCCGTAGCCTCGACGTTCCTCGTTTCTGCACCGTCCCGAAAGAAAGAATGCGGATGAGGCTTGCCGTCTACCGTCATCCTCGTCCACCGATGTGTGATGACGGTGATATGAGCAGCATGGATATGCTTGTACGTCTCAATGAAATGGGTAGCTACGATAGACCCGAAGAGCTCAGGGGGCGTGACTGGATGCTGCTTTGCCATTATATAGACTGTATTCTTCATTGTATCAGTCGCAACGACGACGCTGTTATCGGCTTCGGTATAGCTACGTAACGTTAAAACGATTCTCCTCGGGACTCGATGATCACCATGTTACTCACGATGTATCAATTTCACCTTCAAGTAAGACACAGACTGTCATTTCAACGGCAGTCTGGGTCCCTTCCTTTTCATCCCGATGTACTTTACAGACACGAATATTGTCTTTGCCATACCGGGCAGATGAAAGACGGGCCATAATGAAGGAACAAGTTAATTATCTGGGAGAGATGCACGACTAATTGAGATGCCTCCAGGCTGACTTTTAGATAAGACTTTTGAGGATCGTATTCTCAATTCCTTTCGGGGAAAACATCCAATAAGTACCGATTGAGTCCTATCGCAGAGAGCCAGGCCGTAGGCGGACTCCGGTGCTCATGTGGCTTGGCAAAAGATCTAGAAATGCAGAAATTTTAGTGCATCCTGAATCTAAGTCGTCCTGGCGAAAAAGCAAAGATGCACTGATTAAGCTCGGCGTAGAACGCCCTGCTATATACATTTGGGTGGAGCATTGAATGTAGTCTGTAAAGCTGTGACCGTGGTGAAACTCACAAGGTGTGAGCTGGATTGAGCGAGCCTACAGTAGCGGCCGAGCAGCCTGCCCTACGAGATTCTGGGGTAAGGTATCTAGACATCGACAACTTGCATTCGGGAAGTTCCATATCAGCCAACGAATTTCTTGATCTGCATGAAAGTTCGTAAAAATCTTGAAAGATCAAGCTAGCCTCTAACCTTCAACTTGCGCCCAAGGAACCGGACCTAGCGACGCGGAAATTGCACACTCACATCAGATGCTTCTACCGCATAGATCACACCCCCAGACCACGCTCGCTCTATGGTACACCAATGGCTGTCCCAGATGAAGTGGGTTCATCAGAGCTAGGCCGGGGTTTAGTCGCGTCGCGGTAGATGGGAGGCAATGAACTCAATAAATGGAAGTGGCCCTGGGACACCCACGCAGAACACTCTGTTTCGACACGGGCGATCCATGTCAAATCAGGATGGAGGTGATACGTATGGTTTAAAAGTTGGTTTACAGCTCCCTTCGAAAGAGGGGCGAGACGGTCGATCACTCTCCAATGCAGCTGCTTTTGGTCCGAGAGGAGCTTCGCTGGCACCCTCAGGGCCACCACCTGGTAGTTTCAGCTCTGACCTCAAGACGGTGGCTTTCTCAAGAGGTGCAACTCCAAGATTGGACTCTGGGGGCTTTGTGTCTGGAGACTATGTACGTGCGGATGACGCAGCAACTTCCGAACGAAGACAGATTGAGCTCCGGGATAAGATCAATAAAGAGATCAAGATCAGAATAGGCTCAGAAAACCTGCTTGAAGCTCTAGTGTCCAAGAATGCGAAACAGACCAAAGATCAGCGGCTGAGAGTCGAATCTGAGCTTAACTCTTCAAATCGTAAAATTGTCGAGCTCAAATCTCAGCTTAACGAGGAAATAGATCGTGCTAAACTGCCGAGTACTCCACCCAGGAATCGGTCCTCTGGCGTATTTCAAGGAAGTCCTTTAAAGTCGCCTTCGAGGATCGAAGAGGACCTGCAGTATGGATCGTCCAATGCTGATCTCGAATCCGAGTCGCCGACCTACATTCTCGCGGAAATTCTTCAGGCTTTGGAGGTCGAGGGCCAGCAAGCGGACTACTACGTTGAGCGAGCTAACAGCCTAGTGGAATTGTTAAAGCGGTATCCTGCTCTCAAGTATGACTTGGTCTGGCCAATATTTGGCTTACGCGTTCAAACTATGCTTCTTAGTGAGAGTAGAGAAGTGGTTGCTGCTGGGTACCGGGTTACAAGGCATGCAATTGCAGACCGAAGATCCCTTCAGACGATTCGAGGGCTTAATACAGACGATCTTGTTGTCTTGTCCCTGGTCAAGGAGAATAAGGCGAGCATTGAGCGGGAACAGGCTCTCAAATTTGTGCGAGCCTTTCTCGACGTCAAGAATGGAGTACGTGAACTTTCGAATGCGGTAATCCGAACCGTCATAGCTGTTGGGGAACATCATGAGGATCGGCTTAGGTCAATGGCTCTCTTGACGGTCTCGGAAATACTCATCCGCGACCCTTCAGTGGTGGTAGCTGGTGGAGGACTTGCTCCTCTGTCAGATGCACTTATCGAAGGCACTTATCATGGATCAGAAAGTTTAGCCATCGCTTTTCTATACTTGCTCGATAAACCCCAGGAAAGAGGGTACTTAAAATCTGGACACGAACTGGAAGCGGCATTCACGCCCTTCACTGATCCCCTTTCCGTACACGGAGGCGAAGAGAAGCTGAAGTCGTGTGCCAGAATGATCGCTGCAATATTGAAAACGTGGCCAGGGCTTATCACTCTGTCTACCGATAATTTCTCAGCAATCAGAACCTTGCTGCTATCTCTACGCTATCCAGAGCCTTACTCGCGAGATCTACTTCTAGATCTCCTATTCGATGTCTTACACATAAAGCCTCCTTCTTGGACGTCCTCGTTCTTGGCTGGGCGAAGGCTGACCACATATGGTCGTGTTGCTAATCTAAAAGCGGAAGCTCCGGTACAGAGCCACAGATCTGATCTTGAGGAAGATAATAGTCGGTTCAGCCTAATCGATCACTTCACGACGTTGTTGCTTGCTATACTTGTTCATTCCGGCTTGGTAGAGGCTTTGTCCGATTTGATTGAAGATGCTTCTGACTTCACACTCAGAAGAAAGGCAACTCTTCTTCTAAGCGAGGTACTGAAGCTCGCAAATCGATCCCTACCCAGCACGATCAGTGCGAACCAACAAGTCCTACCAAATTTGCTCTGGACCGCACCGCTAGAAGAGTCCGAGGATCACCCACCCGCTTCAGTTATGATCTATCAGATTGACAGCGTCAATCGAACACTTCATCGTTCCGACCTTACCTTGCCAACGCAGTCCGGCAATACGATAAGCAACCACCAGCTAGTGCCAGTACCGCGACCAACAGATCCCCTCAAAAGTAAGTTGAGCGTCGATATGGACGACCTTCAATTTCGATCGCTCCTGCTGGAAACCCAAGTCCTTGGAACTGTCAACTACCTTAAATGGAAATGGGATCTTATCAACGATCTCATTGAAGGGCCGCTGTTGAACCCAAGGCGCCTTGAAGAAGCAATCAAGACGACCAAATTCTTAAAGCGTCTTACTGGATTCTACCGACCTTTCAAGTATAGGTTTTCGGATGTCAAGAACACAAAGCCTAACCAGCGCTATGTGCGCACAGGATGTTTGCTCATGAAGACTTTGTTGCAAAATCAGGAGGGAATTGTATACCTTTCAGAAAGTAAGCTTTTGAGACAGCTGGCTGAGTGTCTAGCTCAGCTTGATAGGATGAGTGGTTTGACATCAGCCACACCTCTCTTCTCCTATCATCGGGTTGCCGAGACTTTATGTGGAGGTTATTTCGCACTTCTGGGTGCTTTAAGTGGCGACCTTAGAGGACTCCATATGATCGAGCGTTGGCGCATGATCAACATGTTCTATCACATAATGGATCTAAGCGGGCGTGATGATCTTGTTCAAGCTCTTTTGGGTAACATGGACTTTACACTGGACAGTCATCTCCGAGTGATGTTGTCGAAAGCACTCACAGCTTGCCCTAAAAACATCCGTATCTACGCTACCAAGCTTCTTCGGAAGTACGCGACAAACAGTGATGACGGTCGAGGATCTAAACCAGGACATAGCGAGTGGGCAATCCGTCTCTTAGTGACGCAATTGTACGATCCTGAGGTAGAAGTTTGCGAGGTAGCAGTGCAGATATTGGAAGAGGCATGTAACCGGAAGGCCTATCTGGAATACGTGGTAAGGTGTCGCCCAGCATTGGATCATCTCGGCGAAATTGGTGCACCTTTGCTACTTCGATTCTTGTCCACATCGTTAGGATATCAATACCTTGATGGTCTTGACTATATTACGCAAGAGATGGATGACTGGTTCCTTGGACGCAACGATAGTTATGTGACTTTGGTGGAGGCTTCGCTCTCCCGAGCAGTTTCAGTGCAGCAAGAACGCCCCAAGTCTAGTACGGAAGAGCCCATGAAGTCCCAAGATTATGGGCTTGTGCCTCCTCATTTCTACCGAGAACTCACCCGAACCGTAGAAGGGTGTAAGCTTCTGAGAGAGTCCGGGCATTTCAAGGAATTCGTGTCCATCATTCAGGACTCTTGGTCCGAGCACGAAGATCCCGAAACCATGCTGAAGGTGAAAGGCTGTCTCTGGGCTGTTGGCAACGTAGGATCCATGGAGTTGGGGGCACCATTCCTCGAAGACTCGGACGTTGTATCATGGATAGTACGAATAGCAACGAATTCCGAGGTCATGACGATGAGAGGCACTGCATTCTTTGTTCTGGGTCTAATCTCTCGAAGCCTACACGGAATGGAGATATTAGCTGAGCATGGCTGGAACGCTGCAAGTGATAGTATGGGCCGTTCACTGGGCTATAGTTTGCCCCCTGATTTGAACCTTCTGTTTTCGGTGAGCCAAGCATGATATCGAGACAATCTGATATTACAATGCTGACATCTAGCACAGATCGATCTTCGCAACACCTCATCCCACGAAGCCCCTCCTCGCGTAACAGGAAGACGCACTACAAACTCAAGCACAACCGTCGATCCCATCCAAGCCCGCATCTTAAGCCTAGCCATCGATCTCGGCAACACAGTTCTGACGAAGAAAGCGGCGGGTGATCTTTACAATATTAAATCCAAAGCCCCGGAGCATTTCGCCTCAGTCCGCCTCTTCCGCAAGGTCATGGCCATTCTAGAGAGCCATACCTTCCGTTTGCCGGTCCGCAGGTTTATACTCGATTTATTCGATAAGAGTGTTATGAGACATATCGTGCTTGATGATGAGGACGATGACGATGGCGAATAAGCGACCACAGCAATCAGACTGTGAAGAAAAATGTCTGTATGATCCGGAAACAGACGATTTAGGCAGGCCGGGGAAGACAATCCCTTGTCCTTTCTCCAAACATCTGACTTGAAGGATTCTAAATGGTATGGTATCTGAAATGGCCACGGAGGATTTTATGAATGCGCGGAAAATGTTGGTTTCGGCTCGAATATAGATTTCTTTCGGCTTTGCCTCATCTATACCCCCCAACAGCATAGCGATGGCGTTTTGAGATATTATGAGATGGATATACTGGGAATTTGAGGCGGTGCGGGAGGATTGACGGTTACGATTTGAGAAACGGAACGGAATGGGAAATTCTGGGAGTTCAATGCGGTGACGGTTGGCGCGGTCTCAGAAGGGAAGTGGACTGGGGACGATGTTATTTTAGGGGAAGAGAGATATGAAGCTCTCAATGCACGGTTTCAAAGGCTTGCTGAGACGATTCACGTTGAGATTTGAGGATGTGTGTGTGGTGAGATAACTCTGGAAATCCGCTACTCGGCCATATGTGCTGCATACAATCTGTGAATCGAACGATATGCCCCATTGACGAGGGATCCCACTCCTGGATAAGTGTAAATCCTAGGGAAGCTGAGCCTTTGTTCGCACATCATACATCAAGGTCAAATTTTGTTTCTTCCTTTAATCCTTTTTCTCTTCCTCCTGTCTTCATTCTCTCTTCAAATAAAGTTTCAATCAGCGCACTATCACCAAACAAATTTCCTTGACCTCGATACTTAATTTTGCTTCTTCAGCTGTTGATATGACATGAAGGTCACGCTCAATAACGACTATATCTTAATCAAAACAATGAGAATAAAGCAGCAGATTGGGAGGGAGGAAAAAGAACGATGAGAATATGAGTAGTGACAAGGGGAGAGAAAGATAACACAGTGAAGTAACTAATCAAAAATAAGAAATTGCTTTGAGATTACTTTAACCATTTAATATATATTACTGCAAGGCATAGCTATAACGATATCCAGATTCCCACCTACCACGTCGTTACCAGGAGAACATCGTTATGTTGAAGGCGGGCATACCATACAAATTAATCCCTCTTGGTCTCGGAGAATATCGTTGTAAAGGGGGTTATTGTATTGCGGGATATTATCATAGGGGGGTCATACTGTCTACTCTATCCCTTAAACCGTCGTTACTCGTAAAGCTGCCATCCCAGGATTAACGAAGCTAAGCCTATTTAGGCACCCCACCAAAATATTTGTTTACTGCACTGTACTTGGTCTACCAGGGAGTTAATACATAGCGTGCGGGAGCAATACGTTAGTTTCTCCACGCCGCTCTAACCATTTAGGTACTATCGCAGCTCTGAAGACAGTATCTTACTCAACGCTTTTACATCACAATTAATCAATCAATTGATCAAGATGATTCTTTACTTAAGATGAAGCTTACTTCAAATTCTACGAAGCTTTCTCCACCTTTTACGCTTATTCGCAAGCAATTAACTCCAGAGCTGTCATAATAAATCGTTGGAGCGGCGTGAAGAATACAGCGCTTTGCTCCCGTACGCTAGAGTTTAACTCCCTGGAGGACGAGTAGTCTGCACAGCTCCTCTACCCTGCACTAGGAAATCTAAGGTAGATATTAATCTCTAGGTCCCTATTGGCCTGGTTAGTCATCTCCCGTGGCTCCCTAGTACCCTAACAGGTAAGGTGGCCGTATACCTGGGATGGCAGCTTTAACGACGGTTTAAGGGATACCTTAAACTTAGAAGGGTCCACCTAGCACTCGGCTAAACCTAGCAGTCGGACAGCCCTATAGGGCTGAAAATACATTTCATTTTTTATTGCTTCAAACGATGAACTACGTAGCTAATATGACCTCTTTGGGGCCCTTCTGATACGCATGCCTCGCCCTGATTGGCCAGTTGTAGATATTACGTTATTTCTTTGCTTCTGCTTCTGCTTCTGCTTCTGCTTCTGCTTCTGCTGCCTGATCCGTAGCTTAACTATCAGCTGCTTCTTCTTCTTTTGTCTAGAGCTTGCTGTCATTCAAGACTCTTTCATTCATAGATATACACTCAATCAATGAGACTCACTCTTGATTGTTGTTAGGGGCCAGCATAGAGCGAGTCATATGGGTGTAATGTAACGAGTATATAAATGCTAAGGAAGGAAAGTATCTAGAAGGGAAGGGTCGGCTATCTATATGGCTCAGGGGAACATAAGCTAACCCTGAATAGGGTTGGCTCCGGAACAATTCGATAGCCTAGTGACGAGCGGCCGGCGATAGTCATGAACATAGCCACCAACATAGCTACCAACATAGGTGCGTAGCTAGGATCGTCACATTGAGTCATAGTATGAGTCTTCTTTTCATACTTGAAAATCATGATCCGAAGCTTAGCAATAACTCTCTGCATAAATCTCTTTTCATTCATGTTGTAGATATCTTCTATCTCTATTTCATGCTCTTCTTTTAAACTCTGAAAAAGATTGAATCAGTCAGCTAAAATATTGAGATCCTGAGTCATAGCACGCTCTTTGTCAAGCGAAGAAACATATGCTGTTTTGATTTGCGGATGACGTTTTAGGAACTTCTGAGGCCAATTGATTTCGACTGACTTATCGTCGCTCTTTCTTATTAGTAGTTCTTTAGCTATTGAACGTACTTGCTTCACACGAAGAGGTCAGCCTCAAGCCTGAAGACGTAGAATTCAGTCACATATAGCTTCTTCTTCTTCGAGGCTAAGTCTTTGAAATTGCTGATTGCGTGCAGCAGCAGTCTTTCGACCATTGATCCGATCCCAAAGAGTACTACTTGGTATTTCATATTGACGAGCGAGTTTTGCTTGGGAAGGATTTTCGTTGGCTGCTGAAGCCTCGTTCCAACGGGCGTAAGCAAGCGTTATGCGCTCTTCCTGTGAAAGTTCTATATCTTCAGAAGGTATGAAGAACATAGGGGGGGTGGGGGGGGTGGCTGCCATCGTTTCGCTGATATGTTGAAGAATTATACCAATAGAATATGAAATGTAGATTTTCAGCCCTATAGGGCTGTCCGACTGCTAGGTTTAGCCGAGTGCTAGGTGGACCCTTCTAGATGGACTCAACCCAACATTTAAGGTATATTTATTAAAATAAAATCAATTTTAAAAAAGCTCGAGTGGTCTAGTGGTATGATTCTCGCTTAGGGCTTAACCCTAAGAACTGTTTGCGAGAGGCCCCGCGGTAAATTTATTCGTCACATTATTACAATAATCCAAAATCTAATTTGGCTTTAGTTCGAATCGCGGCCCGAGCCAGACTACAAATCTTTTTGTACGGGGTTTTAATTCTTTTTGGCTCAGCAAATTAATTATCGCCATGAGAAGGGTTTCGAAACCAAGTCTGGGAGCAAACACCAGCTGATTTTTATGTAAGGCTGGGAGTCATCTACAGTATTTATCTATGTACATAGTGCAAGCTAAGCTCTTGGGTAGCAGCGAGCAGTACAAAAGCAGTGCACCAACATCTGAGCAGACAGCTTGTAACAATCGACAGAAAATCCAGAATTACTCTGCACCACCTAGCAAAAAACTTCCTAATTGATCGTATGTCTTTAGTGCTACTAGTTACGTAAAGGTAATGCTTTTCCTTTGGTTGCGTGTATTTGTTTTCTTGTTGAAGTAGTGGGTAGGGTACTGGATGGAGCACTATATGGAGCACTGGATGGAACATTGATTGGAGCAATGGGTGGAGCAGTAAGTAGGGCGTATATGGAGCAGTAGATGAAGCAGTGAGCGGAACAGTGAGTAAGGCATACATGTAGCAGTGGGTGGAGCAGTGGGTAGAGCAGTGGATGAAACAGTGGATAAGATTGATGATTATTAGTTATTTTGGGGATTCACACCTAATCTTGGTGTGCATCATCCATAATGTTCTTTCAATAATTACACTTTCTCTATACCTCTTTCACCTATACACGCCCCACAATCAACCAAACCCAGATCTCCCACCCCCCTATCCCACATCCCCCCCAAACCCCACCGGCCTTCTCCCCCCTCCCTCGGGCAAAATCGCCAAAACCTTATACACCCTCCCCATCCCCCCACCCCCCCTCTCCACCAATCTCTCCACCGCCCTCCGCACCCTCTCCCTCCCTCCCTCATCTAACCCCTTACAGATCATCTCCCCCCGCTCCCTCACCCCCATCGCCTCCAACCAACTCCCCTGCTCCACAGGGCCGTGCGCTTCGACCTTTGGGCTAGCATTTAGGGCCGCTTCGGCGAGAGCGGTGAAATCGACGTCGGCGGAGATGTCGACGAGGCCTGGGGAGGAGAAGGGGGAGACGAGATGGTGTGAGCGTATGCCGCGGAGGGTGGATGTTGGGATGGTAGAGGAGGGGCCGTAGTCGAGGATTAGGGCTGCGCCGGAGGGGCGGGGTTTGGTTGTTGCTGTTGTGGTGGTGCTACTGGTAGGGTGTTGGGGGCTTGCTGTGGGGGGATGTGCTGAGGATGGCTTATGAGTGGGGATGGGGTAGCCACCGATGCGGCGAGCAAAGTCGGCGGCGTAGGAATGGGATTCGGGGGATATTTCGATGACGGAGCCGGGGGCCAGAAGGAGGGCTTTGTAGCGAGGGGAAATGTTGGGGAGGACGAGGGATTGCGGATTGGAGGCACTGGCGACGGAGAGTTGGAAGTCGGGTTGGGGTTCTTTCTTGGCTGGGTAAGAGGTGGTGAACGGAAGGGGCGCGGGCGTGACGACTAGTTCGCGCCATTGGGGGGATTTGGATGCCGCCGTTGGTTGGGAAAGGGGAAGAGGACCTGTTGGGGTGTTTATCGTGGCAGACTGAGCGGGGTTTGGGGCGGCGGATTGGAAGCTATGGATGGGGAGAGCGTCAAAGAATTCGTGAGCGAATATGAAGGGGGTTTTAGAGGGATCTAGATGGTCGGTTAGAGAAGATTTGGATTAAAAAGGGAGCAAATGGCTCTTTACTGTTGGGAACAAATCTGATGTCCTCGCACCATGTAATAGGAAGGTTCGAGTACTTGCTTGTACTTCTAGACCCTATGTCTACATCTTCGAAGGGCGCGTCTCCACAAAGAAGTTGCTTCTGGGTGTTGCGTAGCGCTGGGCTGGCTTCGACGAGGTATATTGACTCAATGCTTGAAGCTAGAGATTTGAACTTGCTAAGGGTCTGCACGGCCTATCAGCACTGTAGTAACGACGCTCGCTCACAACTCCCATACCATACCCGTAGCATGTCATCCATCAGTGTTCCACGACCTGGCCCAACTTCTATAATCTCCACCCCACTGCTGATCTTCCCCTGCGCCATCCATTCCGCTACGAGCCATATCCCTAGCAGCTCACCGAATATTTGAGATATCTCGGGCGAGGTTATGAAATCTCCCTTCTGACCGAATTGATCCTTCCCTTGGCTGTGCGTTGTATAGTAACCGCCATCAGGTGATGTGAGGCATTGCCGCATGTAAGCTGCTATGGAGATGGGGCCCGTGGCCTAGATCAATTGTTAAATAACTTCGGTTGAGACACGGAATCCAAACATACAGCAATGGCCTGGGCTATGGTTTTGGCCAATGGTGTTGACCACTGCCGAGCTGGTACTGTTGACCATCTGATAGTAGTTGACAGCTTCCATCCTGGACTTTTGCATACCAATGGTCGTGAGCACTTGAAGAGCGCTCTTCCTGCCACGACACTCATACTGTTATCATTCGAAGAATCATTGCAGCTTACAAGGCATTGGGTGTCGAGGAGACCGAGACGGGATAAAGCTTGTCATGAGATGGTGACATGACGAGGTCCAGAGCTGCGGTTCTCAACCCCCAGCTTGCCGCAACTGCAACGGCATTTCTAAACCACCTCCTAACATGACAAGCCTGGCAACGTCACGATGGGCGGACGATGAAGAAGATGCCACTGTGAAAGCACAGCGCAAGCGCGAGAAAGAGGACAAGAAGAGGGCAAAGGCAGAAAAACAGCGGAAGCTGGAAGCAGCCGAAGCAGCGCGGGAAAAAGACTGCCTTCAGCAAGGGGCGCCCACACATGTAGCCACAGGTAATCATGAAGCTGTCGACGGCGAGACTGAGCGCCCATCTAAAAGGAGAAGAATATCCCCAGAACATGACGCTCCGGCGAAAGAGCTTCCCCCACCCAAGCTCCTGCGGTTCCCAGCACCAGAATGGGGACCCTGCCGGCACGTGGATAACTTTGAGAAGCTGAATCATATCGAGGAAGGCTCCTACGGATGGGTATCACGGGCGAAAGAGACGGCCACAGGGGAGATTGTGGCTCTGAAAAAGCTCAAGATGGACAATGCAAACGACGGCTTTCCCGTTACTGGGCTACGAGAAATCCAAACGCTCATGGCTTCAAAACATCCCAACATTGTCGCTCTACGAGAGGTGGTCATGGGTGATAGCATGGACGAGTAAGTTCATCGAAGCTCCGGCCTTTGTGCCTATATAACCCCAACCCCGAAGCTGATCTTCAAGACCAGTGTATTCCTAGTCATGGATTTCCTCGAACACGACCTCAAAACCCTGCAAGAAGACATGGCCGAGCCCTTCCTCCCCTCAGAGATCAAGACCTTGCTGCTCCAACTCACCTCCGCCGTCGAGTACCTGCACAGCAACTGGATATTGCACCGAGACCTGAAAACATCAAACCTACTGATGAACAACAGAGGCCAGATGAAAGTCGCCGACTTCGGCATGGCACGATACTACGGCGATCCGCCCCCGAAGCTCACGCAATTAGTCGTCACATTATGGTATCGCGCCCCCGAACTCCTCCTGGGCGCCGAGAAATACGGCGCCGACGTCGACATGTGGAGCGTCGGCTGCATCTTCGGCGAACTCCTAACCAAAGAGCCCTTACTCCAAGGCAAAAACGAAGTCGACCAGCTCTCAAAGGTAACCACCCATCTCCCCGGCCCTCCTTTCCCAAAAACCTCCCCACATTTCCACTAACGCCCCTGCAGATCTTCGAACTCACCGGCATCCCCACCCCGACCACCTGGCCGGGTTTCAAACGCCTCCCCAACGCCAAATCCCTCCGCCTCCCGCCCCCAACCCCGCGCACCACCGGCACCGTCATCCGCGCCAAATTCCCCTTCCTCACCCTCGCCGGCACCACCCTACTGACCTCCCTCCTCTCTCTAAACCCCTCCGATCGCCCCACGGCGTCCGAAGTGCTGGCTCATGCGTATTTCAAGGAAGATCCCAAGCCGAAGAGCAGGGCGATGTTTCCGACGTTTCCAAGCAAGGCAGGGCAGGAGCGGAGGCGGAGGGTGGCGAGCCCGAGTGCGCCGAGGAGGGGTGAGAGGCCGGTGGGGGAGGGAGTGGATTTCGGGGGCCTTTTCGGGGGCAGGGGGGAGGAAGGCGGGGCGGGATGGGAGCTGAAGTTGATTTGAGGGTGATGGGAAGAATTAGCTAGGGGAGGGAGGAGGGAGGAGGGAGCATAAGCTGGGGGAGCAGGGGCGTCGAGTTCGGCGCGGGATCTTCCGAGCGAGCGAGGCCAGGAGGACGGGGAAGTGAGGTGATCCTTCAAAGTCGATCCAAGCATATCTATATATACCACCGACCGAGCCTACAGTACGAGGTATCCATCCATCCATCCATCCACCACACTATCCCGCCCAAAAGACTTGACGTCAAATCTCTATTCTTCCTCCCATCCATCCAGGAGACCTTTTCGCCATCCCAGCCGCCTTCTCAACTAAAGAAAGATTTTGTTCCATACGCTCCGCTTGTAAGCGGTCTCCTCACTCACTCACTACCTTGCGCTCGGGGGGTGGGTTGGGTTGGATGATGGGGGTGTTTGGGGGGGAGGAGGGAAAGGGAAAGGCAAACGGGGGGTTGTGATTGTGTGCGAGGTCTAGACAGCGAGCGATACGTATCTTGCTTGCTACCTCTATTCCGATGATGCTGTATCGCTCTGTAAGCCACGCATCCCAGCTCCCACCCGTAGCAATACTACCTACCAGCAAACATCACATATAAAACTCCCCCTCTAAACCACCGCCAAAACTCCATTTCGCCACCACCCTTTCCCAGCCCAGCCCAGCACAACACCCCCTACTCATGACCTCTTTCCCCCCTCCAAATCCTCATCCTCCCATTCGTCCCCACCACCCAGCTTCCCGCCAACCCAAATCCCCACCACAGTAACCCCAACCCCACCCAAAAACCACACCTCAAACCACCCATCCACCCACCCCATATCCCCGCCTCCCAACCCCCGCAACCCCTCCCCAACCGCCTGTCCCGCCACGATGCCCCGGAGCATCAACGCCGCGCCGATAACATAGACGGCGCAGACCTGCGCGACCAGGAGCGCGAGGTTCGCCTGCACGGCTCGCAGCAAGCTCGGGGTGAATTTGGCGAAGAGGCGGAAGGTCTGCATGACGGAGCTGAAGGAGGCGAGCAGGATGATGCCGGAGAGGAGGAAGGAGATTTGGCGGGCCCAGAGGGCGCGGTCGAGGTTGGGGGAGAGGTGGGCGGTTAGGAGGGCGAGGGTGTGGTTGATTGGGTCGTTGGGGGTGAGATCGGGGGAGGAGGAGTAGAAGGAGAGGAAGCGGCGGGCGGAGGTGAGGAGGGTGGTGAGGATGCGGTAGAGACAGAAGAGGGAGAAGAGGTAGGAGGCGAGGAGCAGGAGGCGGCCGGTTGCGGTTTTGGAGCGGTTTTGCTGGTGCAGACGGGACTGGAGGAGGGAATGTGAGTTTGAGAGAGAGAGGGCCATGGTTTCAAGGCCGGCGACTTCGAGCTCAAGCGATTTGCGCTCGGTGTGGTCAGCGTTGCCGCGGATGGTGCCGATGGCTTTTTGGAAGAAGCCTTCCTGAGGCGCGTCGGACATTTTGCGCTCGAGGGCGCGCAGGCGAGAGCCTTTGGCGGAGAGCATGTCGTGCGTGGCTTGGAGGCCGGCTTCTTTGCGGGCAAGGTCTGCTTCGGTGACGGGTTTGGGGCGGGTACCAAAGGTTTGCCAAGGGGAGCTGATGGAGGCGAAGCCGGAGAGGAGGGACATGAAGGAGATGCCGATGACACCAACGCGCTCGAGGCAGGATTGGGTGAGGGATTGCTGGGGTGAGGGGTTTTGGTCAAGGTTGCGCCGGCTCAGGAGCCATTCTCCACTCCACCAGAACCCAAGGAGCCATGCTGTGAAGCCGAGTGCTTGCAATATCCATGCCAAGCGGAGGCATCCTTTGCCACTCCCGGTGTATTCATATCCGGCGGCTGAAATGGTGGAGTGGATTTCCAGAAAGGGGATTGCAATTATCAGGAAGAAGAGGAGCAGCGTGACTGTAATATGGAGGGCTACTCCGCGAGCGACGGGGTTGATTGTATTCGAAATGTCGCATAGTATCAATTCAGCGAGTACTGCAGCCAGCGCGATGGTTGAAGAAAAGGCCAATGCTGACAGGCACTTGAAGCTAAGTCTTGCTGGCGGCTTATTGAAGCTCTTCGGCGCGGGGCGGTGTTCATGGCTTTTGAGCTGGCCATCGCCGGAGAGAATTGGGAAGATTTTCTGAAGTACGATGGTCGACACGAAGAGGAAAGTGACAAAGAATGGGAGGGAAGAAAATGCAATGGCTGTAAGGCCTTGTGCCCCTCGCCCAGGCCTGCATTCATCGCAGTCTGCGGAGTTCATCGACGAGGGTAATTCTTGCTGTGTCGAATGGGCGTTTGCGCGACATCAGGTCTGCAATCCTGACATTCTCTTACTTTCTTTAACTTTTCCCGCTGCGTCTCATTTTCCTTGGGCACCGGAAGTCATTCTTGTTGGTGTGGCAAAATTCGTAAGAGGTGAGGAAAGTTTACAGGCCTGATCTACAATGCGAATTTAGGGCTAGTGTAATCACGATCATGTAGTCAGAAATCATTTGAATGGGTTTTGGTAGTAAAAGCCGGCATAGTACCTGTTTTGGGGAATTGTGTCATGTCAAAACTACTTCCTTTTGATCACTATGACTCGTCTTTGCTCCTACGGACCAAATATATGCCCATTCATGCAATGGCCCACCTGGGCAGCCTTCTCAAGTATCGTCTGCTCTATTTCCCTCGAATGATAGGTCTTTGAGTTTTCCTTCCAAGGTACCGTTCCCTGCTAGATCCCCAGGTCCCCTATTGGTCAGTTCTTCCTCTTCGCCAGCCTCTTCAACTGCCGCATCTTCCTCCTCACTCATCGCGGGACTCTCCAGGCGCTCAAAATTGGGACTTCTCATTTCTCCGGGAAGAGGCGGATCGGGGGTTAGGTATCCCGTCGGACTTGGAGTTTCCGGCTCACTCGTGTAGTCACTTCTTGCGCTTGTAACCCTCGACAACGGTTCACCATCTTCGTCCTTGCTAAGGTTTCTCTCTTTTCTATAGGCAGCGAAAGCACCCAAGTTCCCCGGCAAGCCGATAGCTTCTGCCACAGCCAGGGCTTCATGCTCACTAGCCTTCCCCCCAGAGTGCCCGACCAGCTTGTCCATCTCATCCTTGTTCAAGACTTGACTTCCACTGGCGCCGCTTTCCTTCATGATGCCCATGTAACTTTTCCTATTTGGATCTGCAAGGCGCTTTCGTTTTTTCTTCTCGCGCTTGGCTGATGGACGAACGACGACTACTGGAACTGGAGAATTTTGTAGACAGTATTTGGAAACGGAGCCGGGCAGAAGGCTTTGGAGGCCACCAAGTGACCGACCTCGTGTACCGACAATCAGACAAGCAGGCGCGTATATAGTAATCTAAAGAGCTCGCGTTAGCGAAGCGTTCGATTATCCAAAAGTCGAGCAGTCTAAATAAGAGTGGCATACCATTCGCTGAATAGTTTCCGGAACTTTGCCAACGGCATACTCCAAAATCAGGTTGATACTCTTCTCATCATCTTTGTTCTTTGCCTTTATTTGCTCGAGCAATTCATGGGCCTCTGACTTGTATTTACCTTGCTGAACGCTAGCATCGCTATTGATCTTACTGCCTGGGTCGACAACTCGTAGGCACACAATTTCGTCTCCATCTTCCACTAGCTCATCTATCAGCCATTCCAATGCGAATTCCGAGTAGTCGTTCTGATCTGTTCCACATAAGAACGTGCGTGAATGGTTTGTGTAAGCATAGTCCTTGTGCTTGGACGACAGCGTGATGGAATAGTCAGTAGCATCGCGATTGTCAAAGGTATCAAAGGATACTCGACTCTCGTAGTTCCTACAAAGTAAGTGATCAGTAAGCGGTGAGTGGAAGGATGGTGTTGTTGAGGGACCTGTTGATCCCTTCTTTTCCCGAGAGATAAGGATAAGATGGGGATCTTCTAGCCGCGGATCTATCCTAGCGGTGTGCTACGCGAGTATCTGATTACACGAGATTGCTTTGGTCTGCCGCGCAGGGAGATGGTATGCGGTGTGGGAAGCACTAATGATAATGCATAACGTGACTTACAAAGGCGGTGGAGGAGACGACCGTTTCTTCTGACTCCTTGGTGGACATGGTCTAGGACTTGCGGTCCGTGAGCTCCTATCGCTACTACGCGCTGCGAATTGGACCGAAGGACGTCTTCCATCTGAGCCGGAAGTGCCAGCGAAGGCTAATTTGGGACGGAGAAAAGGTATCTTTGCTTCTGTTCCATTCGGGCCAACTCCAGTCAACGCCGAAAGATTTACGACGCCAGGAGCCAGTGTGGTAGGAGGGGGGGTTGGAGACTGCGACATATCCACATGGAAGACCCGCGGGAGAGGTTTGCCGTGCGTAAGGCAGTGTCACGGACTGACTGAATGACTGCTGCTGGTTGCAGGGGTTTGCTGTTATAGTGTGGAAGCAAACATCGTGGTTAGATGCCACAGGTAGCGAGTCATCGGGTGAAGATCCAACGTTTGCTGCCCACTCGGATTTGTCGGCTCTCACAATGGAAACACGTCATACGAATTCAACATTGTCAACAGACACATACGTGTAGGGTCTTGGACCGTTGGACGTCAAATAACGGAACTCAAAGTCATGTCACATCAAGGAACGGCTCTTCCTCCCGGGCAACTCGCTATTTCACTATGTAGAGTGTAATGACAGCATTGACCATGATTTGAACTGCCGGACGGTTGGCATGTCACGTGAGGTATCACAGTCGCTAGCTTAGCTGTTCGGGCTCTTGGCACGGCTTGCGGGCATCTCAGAACACCGAGCCGCATTCTCCGCGTGTTCGGCCGTAATGCCCGATCAATCAGCAGGGGGGTGCGATGAATCATTGATAAGATGTTTTATGACGGAACTGTGATTAATGCTGTGGGCCTAGATTGTGAGTCAGACATATGCGTTCTTTGTTAGAGCGAGATGAATGAATCACTTGAATGCTGGATGCGGGTAACTTGTGAATAGCAACTTTTTTGGTTATTGTTCGGTAAGAACAGTCTCGACCTCAGCTCCTAAGGCTAGGGAGAATAGCTATGATACTGCTCCAAGCTCTCCAATTGAGTGGGATGTGTCCTCTCCTAGGACCCTGATACACCAAAAAAGAAATAGGTGACAGCGCTTGCTGGGTATCTTCCAAACACCATGCTAAACCTCGCTTTTGTAAATCCATGCATTCATCAAAGTCGTAGTAGGTCCCTCTATCCCTCAGTAGGCCATGGCTGCCTGTTGTCGTTGTGGGAGGTAGAAGCCCTCGTCGAAGAAGGAAGCTTGTTCCGACTCGGGTAATGATGCTGGAGCGGTATTTGGATTTACCGGCATTGATTCGTAAAAGGAGGTTGTAGCGATAGCTTGTCGTTGCTTCTGTGAGAAAGCGTCGAGCGGGATTTCCGATTGTGGTGGTGACGGAGGCATTGACTCGTCATCCGATTCGGAGTCCGACTCGTGGAGAAGCTCTGGTGGATGTGCTGATGATGTTCGGGTAAGAGCTAGATCCTCATCGTAATCCTCATCCTCGTCCATCTCATCTTCGTAGATCTCGGTTGTTGTAATCGTGGTCGATTGTTGCGGTATGCGGCGGGCAGGAATTGCCGGGACGTATTCAGAGTCCTCGTCGTCCGACGAGTCTGAGGATTCGTTGTCAGAAGCCTCTGCGTCCCAGTCCTCCTCGTCCATGTCTTCGACCGCTTCCTCTGGTATTGTGTCGACCCATTGGACGTGCTTGGGCTCTTCGGATGCCTTGGCGGCGCCCTTGACGGTTTGGTTGAACCAGCTCTCTTGTTCGCGCTCGGCGTCAGCAAGGTCGAGCATCAAGCCGTCGAGGAGGTTGGCGTGGCCGACAAGAAGACGGAGCTGGTGGTCGGCCCGGGCAGCCTCTTTCGAGAGCTTGCCTCGGGCGGTGTGGGCGAGGTAGTAAGTTTGCGTAAGGCTCATCTTCGGTTTTTTCGCCGACAATGGTGAGGTGGGTCTTGATACCACTGTTGCTTGTTGTGCGAAAGGAGATTGCGAATATCGAAGGTTGGAAGGCATCTTTGTAGATGTATTGTGGGTTGAGTTCAGATGCCTGATTTGTAGTCCAGGCAGTAGCACTAAGATAGGCAACGTTGGCGGGGCCGAATGTCAAGTTGCGAAAGCAGTGGTATGTTGTTTGATAATAAAGATGCTTTGAGGTGCTGGATGACTGTGGAAGAGTGTTGCTTTGTTATGTTGGGTTGTTTCGGAAATGGTAGGCCTTGTTGTGGGAATTGCTGAGGCTTTATGTTTCCGTTTCATTGATCCTGATTCCTGAAGTGCAAAGTAAGCAGTCCGAAGTAGATACCGTAATTCCGTCGGATGTATGATGTCCGACTGTTTATTGGCAATGAGTAAGGGTCGGGCATGACGAATCAATGGTTAGCCCGCACGAACTTTTGGGCATTTGATGATAGAACTATGTCCGTATGTCCTTCCGAGCCGACCAGGGGTCCGTCTTTCTGGTTCAAGATTATCATTGCGCGCAACGGAGCGGTCAGACTTTGTGAATGATTCCGGACCTAAATAGTTCTAAGGTTCTACGAGCGAGTCACCCAAACGTATCCCTCCGTACGGAATACGTTTGCCTGTTCTCGCAATGCCAACCATACAGGGACTGGTGATCTCGACACTGCCAAGTTGACACGTAATTAATCTACGTATGCCCCTCGTCCACGCGCGTGTATCAGCAGGGACGGGGCGACTGCTGCTGCCTTGGTTGAACCGAGATGATTGATTAGACATCAGGCACATCACCCCCGTTGCTCAGATGCCCTGAAATCAATCCCACGGTGATAAAGCGGGAGAAATCCCCTCCCTCCATGACTGTTCACATCCACGGTCACGACATCATGGTTGGTTTGCAATCTGCGTTTGATTTGTCAACACTTCGAACAACACCATTTCTTTGGATGGTTGTGGGTATTCTATGTAATAACAACGGTACAGGAGCACACTAACGATAACTGTCATCACTCATCATCATTGATACTATTATTATGATTGCGAGTTCATTCATGGCTTGTAAAGTATTCAAGGCATCCCAATCTGGGTCATTTTCGCGAATTGCCAATCGCAAAGCCGTTGGGCGACGCTGCAGCCTGCATTGGGGGGGGGGATGAGTACAGACAGCATGTATGCTCAGCCTCGCAACGTGCGCATCTCAAGATTCAAAAAGCACAGTAGGGCTGCCGTGCGCAATCCTTCTACCTAGAACCTCCACACTCTTGACCGTACAGTGTGTTTGTTGCCTTACCTACTGCAGTGTACGGAAGTGCAGAGCCCAGTACTTCGTAGCGTGGCTTGCATAACTACCTTAGAACTATCTGCCAAGGTAACATCGCATGATTCGGCATCCTGTTCCGTTGCTTCGCGTCCGGTCGTGCGACTGGAACGACTGTTGACTCCCGTGCATCTGCCTAACGTGATTATTATTATTCTTGCTCACCGATACTCTGCACAATTCACCTTCACCTTCATGCTGGTACGGTAGAATAGTTGTTTACTGCGCATAACTGTGGAGTTGGGCCGATTCCATGTCCGGTTGTTGATTATTCCGTACCTTACGGAAGTACTTGCCAACACTCCAACCTCGGCAGAACACTTAGTTAAACGTTAGTGGAGGACTGCCAGCCTCCAGGGCTACTTGATTGATCACGTGCTATTCGCCGAATCAAGAGAATGCTCCAAGACGGAATTCATCAAACATCCATATGTTTGTCAGCAGACGCCAAGATGTTTACCAAGCAAAGCACAGCACATGCGCTTGACAGCGATACGCAGTCCTTCTAGAAGGCTTACAGTCAGTCATCCTTGGCAAAGACGATACCACGTTGCCATGGAACTTGACACAAGTCTGTACCTGGAGCACGGTACTTCCGTATGACGAGCCTATTGATCCTCGACCCGACACCGAGCAGCTGGGAAAGCTTGGCATTGATCCCTACCCAGTCCATCGACCTTGGATCCAATTGCCTTCGTTCCAAGACCCACCAGAGGGTGCAGGAAGCCCGTAAGCATTAGAGTAGCCGGGAGATGCCCACATGGACATTCAGATATGTATATCCATTTCCTGGGAAACAACATAAGCATTGGCTCGGGGATCCATTGCAAAGCGTGTGCGATAAGAAAAACCGGGCATGGGAACATAGGGAAACTTGATCAATCTGGAATTCTTACGCTCAAACTGTCAATTAATCGGATGGTTGACCTGGTGTGTTTGGCACCGACTGTTGTTTCTGCACCCTTTGGTGGCGGCTTACTTCCATGCCCCGTCCTGCCCTATGGTGGCCCTGCAGTCATCTTGAATGCTTTCAGGCAACTCGACGCTGACCGTTGGCCAAGGCTGACTTCTTCCACGTGGTGGATCGAGATCATTGCCAGGGCAACAAGCAGATGGTACGACCTCGGCGATAGATTGATATGCTCGCATGATCCCACGTTCGCTACCACTTTTTTCCTTTTGTTCAGCTCATATGCACTGCCATAGCCACAACCCAATTCTCAATCCGAAAGTCCTCGAATCAAAACTAGTACTGAGCTTACCCTCTCTGAATCCTGTTGGGTCTTTGAGTTCCATTCAACCTCAGTTCTGGGCTATAGTGTGCACCTCGGTGTCCTGTCAAACGCTTCGCCAAACCTGAGCTCCGTGTGGGCGGTGCCAGAATTATCTAGCATAGTCTCCTAAATTCTTATGGCGTATTTTCCTCCCCTGCCACGAAGGACATGTCGTGACTCTCGGGTTTCATTTCAGTTGTTGATTCTTCCTCTCACCGTATCTTACTGGCTGAATGTCTCATCTTCTCCGTGCTTGCATTCTTGATTCTTGACCACAAACTGTTACCTTTCAGCCCTCATTTTAGAGGCCTGATCGCTGGACAAGTGTTCGTTTCAGTCGCAGCTGCCTAGCCCGTCTCCTGCTAAAGAGCATGAGGGAATGGGGCAAGCTGTCTCTCTTTCCAAGCGGCGACACCTGCAGCTATATCGTTCCTATCGCTTCGATGTGAAAATCATGACAACCGAATTGGATGTTGATAAGACTGTTCGTAAAATACGAGTAATACCATAGACAGGTCAAGCTGAAAAACAGAACGCCAGTTGAGGAGGTTTTCAATATCCACCAATTAGCATTCACGAAAATTACCAGAAGCTAGGAATTATCGATGTTTCGCCATAGGGTCACGGGATTCACGTCTTTCTCTACTATGACATACTGAAAAGATGTTTCCATCAACTCTATTTGACACTTTCAACGTCTATTCTATTCGCAACTCGTACCTCGTCCGACCTTGAGCCTCTGTGCTTCTACTCCGAATCATCGAACCTCTAAAGATCAGCTGTTCCGCCGGGACCATGACTGCTACAGCTTCTATAGGCGTAGTCCTCTACTGACGTTCAACTTGCCTGTCCGCCCGCACGGGCAACACCTAACCAATCGACGTGCACTGGCACTGACTAGAGTTGCCTATATTGGCAACCATAGTTTAGACCCACTCTGAAAATCCATTGGCGTCAGTAACTTTAGGTTTCTATCTTGGTGCCATGGACTGACAAGCACTGAGAGCTACGGGTGAGCACACTGGAGGTGTAACGAAATGCAAATTTTCATTCCAGGATTCTTTTCTTTTGGGAAACCTTCCGAGTTCTACAGATTTTTAACAGGATTAGCAACTCGCCCTTTTATAATTTATCTCCGGGGAACATCGCTTATCCGAGTTCATCCTTCCTAAACATTTCTGACTTTCCAGCCACAGGTACAAACTACTTAGCATCCAACATCGTCTCCTTGTCTACTTTCCTTTCCCTCTTTCTGCCTTTTCCTATCACCACCTAATCTATTATACCCTTCTTTCCTCAAGCCCGCTCCGTCGTCCCCTTCCCACTCACAGTACCCCATTCCCCCTTCAAAACCAGACCCGTTAACGGTATTGCTCTTTTGCGAAAGTCTCAACCCTCTCTCACTAATCTAAAATCTCATTCCTCTTGATCTACCTGTTGTGAAGTCTCCGTACACAAAAGACACGGACCAAAAAACTTAATATTCGACCTTGAGGAATAGACATCCGGGGCGGAGGCTTTTATTTCGTCAAGATTGCAACCGAAATAATTACTCGACTCAGAGACTTGGAATTTGGTTTCGAGGGATGGAAGATGGATAGTCGCTTTCTTATTTCTCGGCTTCGGTAGTTCAACATAAGTCACGAAATATAGGCTTTTCTAAAAATCTATCCAAGCCTTTCTTCTTCCTCACCTACCTTCCATGCCTCCCGCCCCCCCCCCACCCTCTCGTTTCCTGACCCGGATTCCTTTAAACTACACACCCTCCCCCTGTACAACATCATACCCTACGCATTAACATCTAGCATACTATACTTGCGACACCCAGATGCGTCACCCTATATCCGTGAGGCTGGATCAAGGAGTCCGTAAAGATGCACGATGGCACAGCGAGTTTTGTGCTTTGAGATTGTGGTTGCGAGGAAGCTGCGAAGAGCAAGGATGTCTCGTTGCGGGTTTTCTTTTTTTCATCGTATCATCATCATCACCGTCTCTTCTTTCTTTCTTTCTTTCTTTCTTTCATCCTTTCAATTTTTTTGGAGGAGGGCGTGTCACAGAGCAAACCCCACCCTCCCCCTCCCAGACCCTCCTATTTTATCCACTCTTCACCCTCCGACCCACAAAACCCCTTCTCATCCTCCTCGCGCCACAATTGGGCTTGACAGCCCTTCCCCCCATGGACAGACATTCTTGTCGTATGAGCGTCTCCAGGCAAGCTCAGTCAGTTCGTCTACAGCGTTCGGCATCGTATACTCCAAAAGTTCGTGATAACTCTTTCGTCTAAATTTCTTGATGATATCTAAGAGGGGAAAAAGTATTTTAAAAGAGTCGGAAAGAATTTTTTTTTTTTGGTATGAGTGAAAATAATAGCAGACGGGCTGGATGGATTTGATTTCGCGGTGTGATGGCAAGATCTTACGAATGCTACCTTTTAACAGATCGTAACATCATCACTGGAGAACTTTTGGTATTTCAACTACTAGCTTTGAAGACTTTCAAAAACCCCTTTTTTTTGCAAACCTTGGCTCTGAAATCCCTGGACTCTTTCAATGTCCCAAGGGTTCCGTGGTCAGCAACGTGTATAAATCTGTTTATCGTTGTATCATAATCACCTCTTCACCCTTACCCTGTCCCCCTCACTTTCCCCATCTTCTCAACCACCTTCTACTTTCTCACCTTTCATCTCCCTTCCTTCACTCCTCCCATTTTCCCCTTCCGCCCACGTCCCATCTCTCAGCTCTGAACAATATTTCCGAAAAATCTTGAAATCTCAATATATGCACGCACCAGCCTCGCTCCAAAACCAGCATATTCGAATCTCGATATTGACAGCAGCTATTTATAAGGGCTTGAGTGGAGATTTTAGTGAGTCGATGATGATGATGATGATGGGTTGGGGCGAGAAGGGGGGTTTACAAAGACAGGGGCGGAGGGACTGGACCTGAAAAGAAATGGAAAAGGTAGGGTTGCAGATTAAAGAAGAAGTACATAAAACATCCCAGAAGAACGAGAAATTTTTTACACTCTTTACAAGACGAGTTCCCAGCAAACAAAACAACCCCACGCTCTCTCTCTCTCTCAAAAAAAAAAGAAACCCTCGCGAGACAAAGAAGAAAAGAATCTGAAAATCGAAAAAAAGCCAGTCTGAGAACGAGCGCGTACGGAAAACACCGAAACAACATTGACTTGTGACAAAAAAGGTTCGCATATCATATCCAACCTTATCAAATATGCATATATATCCCACACCACCACCAGAGCGATGTGTGGCTTTTTCGCAATCCCCGAGTGTGTGTGTATTCCTCCGTATGTACCAACCCAACCCCTTTTCCCTCCACTCCTCACCAACCCACTCCTCACCAACCCAGCCCTCCTCCACCCTTCCCACCCCCTTCCACAACAACAACCCCCCCCCCCCCCCCCCCCCCCAATTCTAAGTTCCAAACAACAAAAATCCCCAATAAAAGAAAACCAAGACGAGATGGATTTCCCTCCCAGAAAAACGAAGTTACGATTTTTTTTTCGGATAAGAGGTTATGCACATCTCTAAAAAAACACTTTTCCAAATTCACCTGATCCCCCAATGTTTCGTTCGTTCGTTCATCCGTCTATCTTTGTGGAAAATCAATTTCATTTCGATGCATGGGACCGGGCTGGCTCTTCTTTTTACTGAGGTCTTTAGTTGCTCGTTTTTTTTTTAAAACGTGGCCATACATATATTCCCTTTTATGCCCACTTATTCTCCTTCACTATTCTGCATTACCTTTTTCCTATTCCCCTTTTTACCCCTCTGGAAAATTTACGACTGATTGATACCCCCCCGTTCCTCTATCTAGCTTGGACACGTTAAGACATGACGTGAGCCAAGAAGAAAGAACCCAAGCCCTCTCCCGGATCTAGATGGTTATATCGGGTTTGGATTATTCGCTACGGCGGTGGTGATTGAGCGCTTCAGCGACTTTTTCCTCGGGGAACGGGGGGGGAGCTTTGTTTGGTGCGTTTGAGATTTGGGGTTCTTCAACGGGGATGTTGGTGGATTGGACATGGTCGGTTTCTTATTGCTTTGGTGGGGATGGGGGGGGGGTTGAAGGGAAATGGTGAGATGTTGGAGGGGAGAGATAGGAATGGGATTATTGGGAGAGGGAGGGTACGGATTTGCGGAGGTTGAGATGGTAGTGCGGCCAGCAAAGGATAGATGTATGGAGATGTGTTGGAAAGTTCAATGGCGAGAAGGGATGATGCGGACGATACTTTGGTTACGATGGTCGTGTGGGACTCAAAAGGTTAGATGTGTACACAAAAACTTCCTGAATTCAATGATGAGGAAGAATGATACGGACATGCACAGTTCAAAAATATCTTGCAGCCCCGAGGTGATAGATGTATGCAAATATGTTGCAGAATTCAATACCAAAACTGTGGTATGATCTCGAAGAATGTAGGTATCGCTCCGAGGCAAAAACCTCTTACAAGGAGACACCCTTGTCAAGAAAGTAACGTCGAAGGGCATCCGGAGCCCGTTACTTACATGGCAAAAGAAATGACCAATCCTCCCGAGACATGTCCAGCCAGGGAACGCCGCCTGGAACGATAAGAGTATCGGCTGGTATACCTATGTGAAAAATCTGGCCCTGTCTTGTTGCTTAGGGCATGCAATATAATCCGCACTCCGCCCCGCTATGATGGTCAGTTTGATGCCGATAAGACTTTAAAGCGCTCTTGCTTCCTGATAATGACCCCTAATCTGCGCCGATGAAATGTGTCCTGTAGATTCAGTTGAACGATATATGTGCTGTGGTGCCGCTAGAAGATAGTGCGGCGTAGTATGCAATAAAAGCCAAGGCAGCGCTGGCCAGGAGTCATAAAACTGTACAAGAATTACTCGTGGACCTGTTGCGAGGGAAGTTGTCAGTCTTTCATTCGTCGACAGTATTGCTCGTTGCAACATCATCGTCGCCATTAGACGCGACAGATCCTTCATCAGGGCCCGAGGGCTCTTGTTTATCATCCCTTTGAACCCAGATAGCGTCAGAACACACTGGTTGGACGAAGCACAGGCATTCAAGGGGCGCAAACAATGAAAAACAATGACCTACCACCGTTGTGCTTCTATTCGGCGCACCCAGCGTGCCGTTATCTTTAGCCTCTCTCTCACACTCGTAGTGGGGAGGAGTTTGTATTTCTCGTCATCCGCGATAGGGAGAATACTGGCAAACCAGAAAGGAAACAGAGCTGGATCGTCGGGTGGTGATCCGTATGCAGCAAGAACCCGCTCATGCAACCATGGTGCCGAAGCCGCCCGCATCCTCGTAATAAAGTCGATCCCCACTTGCAGCAATTCCCATGTGGACATGTGGTCCAACTGAGCCACAAGATCATTCCTTGGAGGAGTCGGGCCTTGCGTTTCTGATGCTTCAACCTGTTCTTCCTCTGCCAATGAAACATCGTCGATCCGCTCGACGTTACCCACTATGTACCCGTCTAGCATGCCCCAATCCTTGACTCTAAAACGTGATACCCCGCGGGTCTCGATGAGACTCCTACCGTCCGGCATCATCTCCATGCTGATGATATGTAACAATGTGCCGTACTGCACGAATTGAGTAGTTCCCAACCCTCCTTGCGGTTCACTCCTGCGATTGTACATCATCATTCCAAACTTGCGATCTCCGTTTTCTATTGCTCGTCTGATCATGAGACGATATCGAGGTTCGAAGATGTGGAGAAAGGTGGGCATGGATGGGTAAGCAAGGGTGCACGGGAATAAAGGAACATTCTTCTCGCCAGTCATGGAGGCCTCTTCCAGCTTTGCCCCTTCTGCTCTGGCGGCGAGTAGGTCTGGGCAAAGCCCCATGAGGAGCTTCGATAGCCTTTGATTACTAGGCTCATTCGCGACACCAGGAGGCATCGTGAGGGGCCTCCGGCAAATCGGACAAAGGTTCGAATGATCCAGGACACGAGCAATACATTTTCGACAAAAAGTATGGCCACAAGTAGTGGTTAAAGGGTCCAGCATCAGCGCATAGCAGACTTGACAGTCCAGTTCGGCCTTGGTAGCGTCTTTTAGGTGCTCCAACATGGTGAGATCGAGACTTTCATAACTATCTCCAGTGGGTGACATGGTCTGATAAGCAACTTCAGAGTCGTACTTGAGTTCGCCAATTTCAGCCATGGTATAAGTTGCAACCAGTCGTCCACCATTTAAGACCCTGGACCTCGGAAGATCTTGCTCTTTTGAACTATCCACCACGTTCTTCCAATGGAACCGCTCATCCAGCAAAGTTGGAGTCTCGGGTGCAAGAGGTCGGCACCTAGCTACCTCGATGCTTATTCTTTCCATGATCTTCGCCAAAGTCACGTCCTGACTACAATCGCCGAACGAATGTTCTACTCCGCATTGTCGAAAAGGGCATGTGAACCCCTCTTGTCGGTTGGCTGTCATTGGATACGATATGTGCTCCCTCCTGTGTAGTTCTGGCAAGCATACCCGACATATTGAGTTGCCGCATGGAAGGGTCAACGGCGAACGTAGTGGCAGCGAGCATTGTGAGCACTGGATCAAGCGGACTATGGCGCGGGCGTCGAGGTGAGGATTGACAGTTTGAAAGAAAGGCGGCTGGAGTTCTCGTGGAGTGAATACGGTGCCCATCAAAGCGGCAGCGTCGTCGATCAGGCTGCGGGGCTGTCCTTTGGTGTTGTCCGTAAAGGCTAGAGATGGAAGCCCTAGTTTATGAGAAAGACTCATCTATTCCGTTCTGACTCCTCCATGCGGGGGCAAGAAAGGCGTTGTTGCGGCACCAAAGAAGGGAAGGAGATTTGCGATGCGCAGCGCTGAGGGTATAGTGAGTTTCGAAAAGTGGCGGGAGATCGATGGAGGGGATGATGCAGAGCCAGGGCGTGTATTCGCAGGTTGTGTAAGGTCTACACGATTGATAGATGGATGAGAATGAGATATTCGCACGAACGGTCGATCGATAAGTAAGCTTCCTTTGGATGAAGAGAGGATAGCAGAGAAGTTTCGGTAAAATGAAGTGAGGTATCTCAAGTAGTATGGTATACAGGCATGGGATAGCCTCTTGTTGGATGAGTGATGATGAATGCAATAGTGATAATACAGCCAATAGCCAATGGAATCACGGCGTCATGATTTCATCGCCTCCGTGTCGACGGGACTGGCTGGGGGGGTGGGGGGGGGGTGAGATCAAGTCAAATTAAAGGCGAGACGAGGCTGTCCTGCATTTGATGGGGGGGCAGGAACGTAGGACTCGCCGCTCAGAAACCAACGACAACTCGATCGTGGAAGACAATTCTTATTTTGGACAATCAGACAAACTGCGGTTCATCGGCGACGGTGGCATGCTCGATGACATCATTCAGCCACATCTAGTCCATTTTGGGCTTGGATCTAAGCGAGACCATGGGAAAGTGAAAGTCCAGACGTTTGCCCTAAACATCCACATTCGAGGGAGTACATTGTGCTTAATAAGTCAAGGTAAACTGTATTCGCTAATACGCACTGATCCACAAACTGTAACCCAGAAGACTAAGGGCCAGGATCGCGGCCAGAACGAAAACATAATGGCCACAGTTGTTGAACTGTGGCTTGACCCGGACTAGAAGCCATCACATGCTTCCGAGCCATACGGAGGGTATCTTAGTGCATATTAACCGAGACCGTGATTAGGGCTCGTGGGGCTGCTCCCGACTCTTCTGACTGACATGCACTCACGCGACAGACATGGTATCGAAGCTAGCCATACCACGGGTGACTGCAACTCAAGCAGGCCCAGAATGTTGCATTGCTGCACCCGGACACCGCAACAACAACAACAACGGTTTGTTGATGATAAGAGGCTGAGATGCGGGAATAGTCTGAGGCGGATGGGAAAGGGCAGTCCTACAGCATACGAATACGGCTCGGTCAACGAATCGACAGAAAGGTAAACATCACGTGATCTTAGGAGAGAGGAACCTGCCGGGACGTGGATGTACAAGTATAACTGGTGGATGGGACACGCGGCACAGGAGTGTCTCCGAAATCACTTGGTCTTCATTAGATATTCAAGTTGATATGTAATAAACGTACCGACATTATCTTTGGGCAGCCCCGTACAAAGCGCCCCAAGCAAGTTACTTTATTCCTCCGACACCTGTCGTACGTCGAAACCACTCAGCGATGCGTGCATACAGACATGCCAGGTACTCTATCGAGAGAAGACCACAAAGCACAGAGCCTACATGGGAATCCTTCCCTTATTGTTGCCGCCTAACATTGCCTTCGCAATCCATCGAGCTGCATACAACTCTTCGATCCCATTACCTCCCTCATAAAGCGATGTGCTGAGCAAGCGTTGCATGCAAATCTGCCATCGAAACATCCACTGATACATATTGGATACAGTAATCTTCCCACATCACTCCCGTTTTTCACTGTCGTTTGCCTCAATCTTGACTCGTACATTCTCCTTATCCTCCGACTCTACTGACTCCACTTTGACTCCTCCTTCATCCTCTTGTTCGTCTTGCTTGGATGACCCGGGATTCTGCTTTGGCTTATCGGTTCTGTCTCGCTGGAATCGACGCATTCGTTTCCTAACTTCAGTGCGGACCATCTCCGTGGGGACTTCCGGCAGCCCCGCCGCCTTCCTTTTGCCGAGAACGCAGTTCAAACTATCGACAACTGAGTTCCAATGCTCATAGTACGGCTCATCACTCGGCTCCCGGCTGACGTTCGAGTTCCCGCATGCTCCGCAACGGTACTCATCTAGACTACGTTCGTTCCTGCAGATAACTGGCGGCGATACCTTGCAACGATCACAGTAAAGCCGGTGACCAAGGCGGTCGATTTCGAGTGGTCTCCATTCTCTATGAAAGAAGGAAGGCTCATCGTCAAGATCGAGCCTTTGACGATCTTCATCGCCCAAGCGACAGATACAGGGGCCGATGAGCTTGTCTAAGCGGTGATGGAGAAAGACCACGTCATAAGAGTCTGGGTTGATGCAAAGATTGGGAGCTCCGTGGAACGTCTGATGGACACCGGATTTCCAACCGTCGATGTCAAATCGTTTAGGGTTTTTCCGGTACTCTTTCTTCAGGCTCATATCGAGGACTACATTCCAGCCTTGAGGGAGGTTGATGTTGGTGCGCTTTGAGGGGGTGTCCAAATCCCAAGTTGCTGTCTTTACCTCTGCTGAAGTACAAGTGTTACCCTGGTTTACCACACTTACATTGTACACACACGGGGTCCGTGGTTTCATAGGGTGTTGCATCGTCTCCTCACGCTTCAGGTCCCCAGGTCTGAGGATGGTATGGCCACTAGAAGTGCCGTCTCCTACCTTCACAAGATGGCTCGAGTTCATGGCCCCACAGTGACCGCATCTTAGTCGCTCCGTCTTGACATTCTTGTAAATCGCGGGCGGGCTCGTGTTACACTTTATACACCGTAAACCGCTGTTGCGGCCATCCTCACCCTCCAGCTCCATCCAAATCCTATCAAGGTATTTTGATCCTGGCCCGCCAAACTCATGCTTTAAGATCGGACGTGCTCTGAGAATGAGAGGCCCTAGTAACTCTTCGAGGCGACTCTGCAGAAAAACCAGATCATAAGAGTTTTCGCTAACCTGGGGTGCCCCGGTGGCATTAATACTCTTGAAGTTTTCAATATCGAAACTCGAGGTCGTTCTGTGAAGATCCGTCAGAAGTACGTCTGCTTCTATGCTCCAATTCTGTGGTGGTTTGAGGCGTGCCATCGCCCTAAATGCTGGGTAACATGCTTGAATATTACGACGAGCCACTGGTAGAAACTGGCCGTAAGTGTTCATGGTCTATAGCACTCTATCAATGGATCGACTTGCTCCTGAACGAGTGGATTCAAGTAGAGGGAGGAGAGAGTGATTTTTTCTGAGGGGTTGAATATATGTAGATGCTCTCCTGACATGCGCAGGTGTGAGCCACTTATCAGAATACTTTACTCAACATTCATTCACTGAAAAAAGTGAATTGATCCGATCATTCACCAGATGGGCTTAGTCGCTTCTCGAAGCGAGGCGGAGCCAAGATTTCAACGCAAGACGGGTTTCCCTTCCGTACTCGAAAGCCACCCCAACATACCTTACGAACTGTGAATTTTCTTGAATAAGAGATTGCGACGGTAAGGTACGGTACCCTAATGATGTGAATGCTTAGGTAGAAAATGATGACGTGACCGACAACCGCATTTTCTCGTGAATTAGGAAATCTCGTGATTCAACCTTGACGTGATAGATGTTTCATCGTAGATTCCTCCCATCGCAATGCCGCTGATGCTATTCAAAATGCCAATGCCCAGATGCACAGATGGATCACAGAGGCACAAAACAACTCCTATATTCATCGGAGCATACCTTTGACGCTCCATCCCTGGTCCCCCATTCTCGCCACGCCAAGATCGTGGGTTCTCGATAGCCGCTCTTCAGGCATACTGCGTATGTGTTATCAGAAAATAAAATAATACAGAGACTACTCCATAGACGGTTCGTAATTCGGTTCCAACCAAAATCAAGCACTTGGTGCCGTCGTGGGTGGCGAGGTGATGGAATGTGTGTGGGGCATTGAGGCCTGATCTCTACATCGATCCCAGAACCACCAGTGATGCTCACAAGTAGCGGAAGTAGGCCTGATGCCTGGGGAGACCGACGTGCTTGTCCCGGTGATGGTCTGGGCCGCGCTTGTGCTAACGTGGGTGGTGGTCGTAGGATCTAAGCATCCCCCAAACCACCCATAGCTGTGACAGGTTGTAGTTGAGCTTGAGGTTGTTGTAGTAGAGCTTGAGGTCGTTGTCGTAGAACTTGAACTTGAAGACGTAGTCCCAGTAGTGATTGTCTCGTCCAGGCACCCTAATACGATCAGCGAATGAGCTCTAATAGTAAATTTAACAAGATCAACATCTTACCCCACCATCCTGGCGTCTTGCAAGTCGTTGTCCGGGTCCGGGTCGAAGTGGTAGAACTGCTGCTTTGCGTTGATGTTCTTGGATCTGACCCGTTGCTCTCGAAATATTTCCAGTTGTAGCAGTCCACGCATTCAGAATCCGACACGCATGGAGCCACATCATCATACGCCTCAATGACATCTTTAATAACATTCCAGATCTTGTGGTTGCCAATTCCTACTCGCCAGCTCTTGTCTTTCACAGTGTCGTATACGCACACATGGCCTAGATGGCATTGACTCTCCAAAGCGTAGCCGCCCAGCGTACAGCCTGACGTGGCGGCATTGCAGGTTCCCATGAAGATTGGATCAGCTGTGTGGCCGAAGTGGTAAATAGCAGTATTCTGCCTCGTCTGGGGAGCACTTGGATACGAGCCTGGGGGAGATGGAATACCCAACCGGGAAGCTGCAAGTGCCTCACCGTAGGCTTCGAAAGTAGTAACAGGTAAGCCATATGTAAGACCTAATAGACTGCTGACCGCGCCACCAAGCGAGTGCCCTGACAACCATATGGTGGAAGTGGGGTAGAGCTCAGTGACATTGCCATAAAGTTCCAAAGAAGCCTGGTAATAGCGATTTTTCATCTTCAAAGCCTTGACTAGGCATGTTGTATTGCATGTAAAGGCCGACGATTGGCAGTCACAGACTTGGCGCCATAGATATTGTCCACCTTGACCGCAGCAGCAACTGGCAAAAAGATTGTCGTTCTCCTTGTCGTTGGATGTTGTTTCGGCTCCATCGAAAACTGCCGGCGATGTACCTTTGAGGGCTACCACGATAGTCGAATTATCCTTGTCCGCGAATATATGACCACGTAAGCCATCACCTTCCCATCCAAAGCTCTGCGAATAATTGAAACCCCCGTTCACATCCTGCCACTCGCCCGTTCCCGGTTCTTTGGTGTACGAATTCCCTGACATACGAGCCAAGCTGAGCACCGTCTCTTTGTCTGTGACATTAGGCCCTAAAATTTCGTCCAAAGCCCACGCCGATATAGGAGGCGTGGATGCGACTCCGGTGAGTCGAGCAGTGTCAACTAGGGACTCGATGACTGTGGCTCTGCGATCAGACAGTCTTTGTATGGTCGTCTGTCTTGATCTTGCATACAGGCTGCCATGTGCTGTTTTTCGACCCCCTCCTTCTTCCTCTATCCAAACAATATCCCCAGAACGTATGTCCAATCGGGTGTGCAGGTCTGGATATAGGTGGGTGCCATGGTGGAAGATGTGTCTCAGTGTGAATTCATGCTCTTGACTTGGTTGATTCAAAGGTGTCTCTGGGTCCAAAGCTGCCGAGGGTTGAAGAGGGCTTAGAGGGATTTGGTCGGGCACGTCGAACCAGCCGCCGTGCCATGATGCTGCGGATGTAATCGTTGATGAGGCCGCGATGAAGGATAGCAGCAATGCCCCCGTTACTCTACCAGCTGAATGGCAGGCTTCAGTCCGAGACCGTCGTAATTTCATTATGTGAGCTGAATAGAAAAAAATGTAGCGTGTAAGAAGCACGAAATATATTTTTGCCGTGGTAGTCAAGTAGGCAGTCGTGACGGCGACAGATGATCAGTTATGCATCGATGGCCATTTGTTCATGTGGTTGGCGGGGCGAAGTGCGGCAAGTTCCATGGCGCGTCATCTAGAAGGGTTCACCTAGCACTGGGCTAAACCTAGCAGTGGGACAGCCCTATAGGGCTGAAAATTCACATTTCATATTTTATTGCTACCAACGTGTAATTCTTCAACATATCAGCAAAACGATGGCA
>JAABUU010000217.1_pt1 | contig 138049 bp, 133 predicted proteins | sample 5559301 | NCBI WGS metagenome assembly JAABUU01 (sample SAMN10711884, study PRJNA513360) | rock metagenome | isolation source: Antarctica rocks | place: Antarctica: Victoria Land, Richard Nunatak white | reverse complement strand
AAGCCCGTTCAGCCACTCATCACACGTCCAACGTTGCGCAGGCCGGTCTGAGTTCCTCCGTAAACCGAGCCGTCCGAAAGACCTTTTCCCTACACGTCGCCCAAGCGAAATGAGGGGAGGCATGAGGCATGGTGATGATCTTTGACACTGGATCACAGTTAAGCGCTACTGCGCCATGCTATCCAGCGCTTCGTCGAATGCTCGCCGCAAGTCCTGCGTAGCCGCTCTGGTATCGACTGGGCGGTATCGCGACCCATGCCGTCAATGACCATTTTCGACGAAAACGGAACGGGCGGCCCGGACGGGCCGAAGCCAGTCGGGACAGCGGATGCACTGGCGTTCCTTGCCGGCGGCGGCGAGTTGGGCGGGCTCATGCGCGCGCACGACTGGTCGGCAACTCCGCTTGGTTCGGTGCGGCATTGGCCGCAGTCCCTGCGCATCGTCATCCGGCTGTTGCTGAACACGCGGCACCCGATGTTCGTGTTCTGGGGTCCGACGCACGTCTGCCTCTACAACGACGCCTACGGCGCCCTGATCGGCTCGGAACGGCATCCGCACGCACTCGGTCGTCCCGGCCAGGAGGTGTGGAGCGAAATATGGGACATTGTCGGTCCGCAGATCGACCAGGTGATGTCCGGCGGCGGGGCGACCTGGCACCGCAACCACCTTGTGCCGATCACGCGCCACGGCCGGCGCGAGGACGTCTACTGGACCTACAGCTACTCGCCGATCGACGAGCAAGCGGCGGTCACCGGGGTCGGCGGCGTGCTTGTCGTGGCCACCGAGACAACCGCGCAGGTCATCGCCGAGCGCCAGCAGGCGGAACGGGTGGTGGTCCGCACGGCGGAGCGTGACCGGCTTGCCCAACTGCTCGAACAGGCGCCCAGTTTCATGGCGATGCTGAGCGGACCGGAACATACCTTCGAGCTGGCGAACCACGCCTACCTTCGCCTGGTCGGCCACCGCGAGGTCCTGGGCAAGACGGTGGCCGCGGCACTGCCCGATGCGGTCGAGCAGGGCTATCTCGATCTTCTCGACAAGGTCTTCCAAAGCGGCCAGCCATTCAGCAGCAACGGGGCGAAATACGCGGCTCAGGTGGTTCCCGGCGGACCTGTGAACGAGCGGTTCATTGATTTCGTCTACCAGCCGATCCAAGACGACGATGGCGCGGTGACCGGCATCTTCGTCGAGGGCGCGGACGTGACCGACCGGACTTTGGCGGAACGGCAGCTCCGCGATCTCAACGAAACGCTGGAGCGGCGCGTCGCCGAAGAGGTGGCCGCACGCGGCAAAACCGAAGAGGTGCTGCGCCAAGCTCAGAAGATGGAGGCGATCGGCCAGCTTACCGGCGGTATCGCGCACGATTTCAACAACATGCTTCAGGCCATCGTGAGCGGGATCGAGCTTGCCCGGCGGCGCATCGTATCCGGAAAGCCGGAGGCCGCCGCGGAGTTCCTGAACGCCGCGCGCGAGTCGGCCAACCGTGCTGCCGTGTTGACGCGGCGTCTGCTGGCGTTCGGACGGCGGCAGGCGCTGGACCCGAAGCCGTTGCTAGTGGGCGAGCTGATCCGCGGCATCGAGGTGCTGATCGGGCGCACGGCCGGTCCGTCGATCATGCTGGAGTTGGAGCTGGAGTCGAAGGCGGGTTGCTGGATGGTGAACTGCGATCCGAACCAGCTTGAGAATGCCTTGCTCAACCTCGCCATCAACGCCCGCGATGCCATGCTGCCGGGCGGCGGGCGTCTGTCGATCGTGACCGCGCAAGTGGTTCTGGACGAGGCCGGCATCAGCGGCTGGGACGGAGCGGCGCCGGGCGAGTATGTGCGCATCACAGTGGCCGACACCGGGACTGGCATGACGCCCGATGTTCTGGCACAGGCGTTCGAGCCGTTCTTCACCACCAAACCCGCCGGGCAAGGCACCGGGCTGGGCTTGAGCCAGCTCTACGGCTTCGTGCGCCAATCGCAAGGAATAGTGCGGCTGGAGAGCAAGGTGGCGGCAGGGACGTCGGTGCATCTGTACTTGCCCCGTTGTCACGACACGCCGAGCGACGCCGGCAACAGCGCCATGGGGGAAGAGCGTCGGCAGCCGATCAAGGCTGGGACCGCCACGACGGTGCTGTTGGTCGAGGACGAGGCGGCGATACGCGGCCTTATGGCCCAGGCGCTGCGGGAACTGGGCTACCGGGTGCTGGAGGCACTCGATGGCCCGGCGGGGCTGCAGGTGCTACGTGAGGCGATGGACCAGACCGAAGGAGGCAGGGTGGACCTGCTGGTGACCGATCTGGGCCTGCCGGGCGGAATGAATGGGCGGTTGCTCGCCGACGCGGTGCGGGAGCTTGTCCCCAACCTGCCGGTGTTGCTGATAACCGGCTATGCGGGCGACGCCATCAAGGGGCAGGGGCGGTTGGCTCCCGGCATGGAACTGCTCGGCAAGCCGTTTGGACTGGAGGTTCTAGCCATCCGGGTGCGGAAGATGATTGGGCGAACGCCTTAGCGCCCCTGCCACACCGGCGCCCGCTTCTCCGCGAACGCACGCGGCCCCTCGCGCTGATCCTCGCTGCCGTACAGCGCCGCCACGGTCGGAAACTGGCGCGCGGCGATGCGGGCCAGCGCCCGCGGGAAGGCCATGCCCTCGGTCTCGCGCGAAACCTCCTTGATCGCGGCGAACACCAGCGGCGGGCCGGCGGCCAGCAGGCGGGCGACGTCGCGGGCGCGGGGCAACAGGGCGTCGGGCGGCAGCAACTCGCCGACCAGACCCCACCGTGCCGCCTCGTCCGCCTCCATCCAGCGCCCAGTGAACAGCAGGTCCATGGCGACATGGTGCGGGATGCGGCGCGGCAGGCGCAGCGTGGCGGCGTCGGCCAGGGTGCCGGCCTTGATCTCGGGCAAGGCGAAGCGGGCGGCGGTGCTGGCCAGGATCAGGTCGCAGGCCAGCGCCAACTCGAACCCGCCGCCCACGCACAGGCCGCCGACGACCGCGATGACCGGCTTGTTCAGGTTCGGCAAGGCTTGCAGCCCGGCGAACCCGCCCTCGCCGTAGTCGGCATCCGGCGCCTCGCCCTCGGCGGCGGCGGTCTTGAGGTCCCAGCCGGCGGAGAAGAACTTCGGGTTGCCGCTGGCGACGACGGCCACGCGCAGGTCGGGGTCGTCGCGGAAGCTGGCGAAGGCCGCGCCCATCTCGCGCGAGGTGGCGGCGTCGATGGCGTTGGCCTTGCCGCGATGCAGGGTGAGCTCGAACACGCCGTGCTCGCGCGTGACGCTGAAGGCTTCGCTCATGCGGGCAACTCCCATGCTGGCAACTCCGCCAGGCGGATCAGCGCGTCGGCGGCGACGGCGCTGGTAGCGGTGACGATCAGCGGATTGACGTCGAGTTCAAGCAGCCGGTCGAGGTGGCAGATGGCGGCGCGCTGGATCGCGGCGATGGCGGCGACCGCGGCGTCGATGCTGCCGGGCGGGCGGCCACGGAACCCATGCAGCAGGGCGGCAACCTTCAACGACAGCAGCGCCGTGCGGATCTCGTCCTCGCTCGCCGGCAGCATCAGGATGACGCGGTCGCCCACCAGCTCCGCCAGCACGCCGCCGCTGCCGAGCAGCAGGTACGGGCCGAGCGCCGGGTCGCGCGCCACGCCCACGATGACCTCGGCCACCGGGTCCGCCACCATCGCCTCGATCAGCAGGCCACAGCCCAGCCCGGCCAGCGCCTTGGCCGCCGCGTCCACGGCGGCGCGGTCGGCAAGATGCAGGCGGACCGCCGCGCGTTCGGTCTTGTGCGCGACGCCGAGCGCCTTCACGGCCGCCGGGTAGGCGGGAGGTTCGGCGCCGGCCTCGGCCCGCACTCCGGCGGGGATCGCCACCCCGGCCGCCGCCAGCAACCGCTTGCTCTCGAACTCATCGAGCGTGCGGGGCGCGCCCCGCGGCGGAATGATAGTGAGGGGTGGAGGGGTGGGGGGTTGGGCCAGGAATGTGGCGGCCTCTACGGCGGCCAATGCTTCTTCCATGCCGCAGAGTGGGACGATGCCTTGGGCGAGCAGGCGTTCGGCCCAGGACTCGGGCATTCCTTCCGGCATGGTGGCGACGATCGCGGCGCGGCCGCCGGTCTGCCGTGCCGCGTCGGCCAGCGCATCGGCGGCAATGCCCCAGTCGGCGTCGCTGGCGCGGTCGGCGCGCGGGAAGTCCAGGATCAGCGCGGTCAATGCCTGGTCGCAGCGCATCACCGCAATGAAGGTGGTGGCCAGGGCGGCGCGGTCGGCCCAGCTGAAGGTGTGGTAGTCGAACGGGTTGGACACGCTGACCAGCGCCGGCACGGTGGCGGTGATGGCGGCGTGCTGCGGCGGCGTGAAGGCCGGGAAGCCGATGCGGCGGCGCGCGCCGAGGTCGGCCATCAACGCCGCCTCGCCGCCCGAGCAACTCATCGACACGATGCCGCTGCCGTCCAGCGTGCCATGCACATGCAGCAGCTTGAGCGCCTCCAGCAGTTCCGGGATGGTGCGGACGCGCGCAACTCCGACGCGCGCCAGGAAGGCGTCGACCACCGCATCCGCGCCGGCCATGCTGGCGGTGTGGCTGACGGTGAGTGCCGCGCCCGCCTCCGAAGCGCCGGTCTTGATCGCCGCCACCGGGATGCCGGCGCGACGGGCGCCGGCAACCGCCTCGGCAAAGGCGGCAGCGTCATCGATCGCCTCGATGTGCAATCCGATGGCGGTGATGCGGCTGTCCCGCGCCAGTGCCGCCAGCATCGCCGACAAGCCGATTTGCGCCTGGTTGCCGAGGGCCGCCACGTAGGCGATCGGCAGGCCACGGCGCTGCATGGTGAGGTTGCAGGCGATGTTACCCGACTGCGTGACGATGGCGACACCGCGCGCGACGCGGACGCCGCCGTGCTGGTCGGGCCACAGCGCGGCGCCGTCGAGGTAGTTGAGCAAGCCGTAGCAGTTCGGGCCGAGCAACGCCATGCCGCCCGCTGTCTGGCAAAGTTGCTGTTGCAAGCGGCGCCCTTCGTCGCCGACCTCGGCGAAACCGGCGGCGTAGCAGATCACTCCGCCAGCGCCGAGTGCGGCCAGTTGTGCCACAAGGTCGATGCTGAGGTGGCGGTTGGTGGCCAGGAACACGGCATCCGGCACACCCGGCAACTCGGCCACGCTGTGAAAGACGGGGCGGCCGGCGACGCTGGCGTGGGTCGGATGCACCGGCCAGATGGCGCCGGCGAAACCGAGGCGGTCGTTCTGGCGGATCACCTCGGCCGCCGGCCCGCCGCCGATGACGGCGATGCTGGCCGGACGCAGCAGGCGTTGCAGCGAGAGTGGGGGCATCACGCGCCGAGCGGACGCAGCAACTCGCGGGCGATGATGTGCCGCTGGATTTCGCTGGTGCCGTCCCAGATGCGCTCGACGCGGGCATCGCGCCAGAAGCGCTCCAGCGGCAGGTCGCGCATCAGCCCCATGCCGCCATGCACCTGGATTGCGCGGTCGGTGACGCGGGCCAGCATCTCGCTCGCGTACAGCTTCGCCTGGGCGATCTCGCGGTTGGCCGGCAGCCCCTGGTCGAGCCGCCACGCGGCGGCCAGCGTCAGGAAGTCGGCGGCGTCGATCTCGGTGACGCTGTCGGCAAGCTGGAAGCCGACGCCCTGGAACTTGCCGATCTGCTGGCCGAACTGGCGGCGTTGCGCGGCGTAGTCCAGGGCGATGTCGAAGGCGCGGCGGGCGCGGCCGACGCACATGGTGGCGACCGTGATGCGGGTGGCGAACAGCCAGGTGTTGGCGACCTCGAACCCGCCGCCCTCCTCGCCGAGGATTTGGACTGCGGGCAGGCGGCAGTCGTCGAACGTGAGGATGCAGTTGTGGTAGCCGCGATGGCTCACGCTGTCGTAGCCGGGCCGGATCTCGAAGCCGGGCGTGCCGCGGTCGACCAGGAAACAGGTGATGCGTTTGCGTCCGGCCGATCCCTCGCCGGTGGCGATGAAGGCGATGACGTAGTCGGCCACGTCGGCGTGGCTGATGAAGTGCTTGGTGCCGTTGACGATCCAGTCGGAGCCGTCGCGTCGCGCCGCGCACTTCATGCCGCGCACGTCGGAGCCGGCATCGGGCTCGGTCATCGCCAACGCGTCGATCCGCTCGCCGCGCACCGAGGGCAGCAGATAGCGCTGGCGCTGCTCGGCGTTGCAGGCGCAGAGGATGTTGGACGGGCGGCCCCACCAGTGGTTGAGCGCCATGCTGGTGCGGCCGAGTTCGCGCTCCAGCAAAGCGAAGTCGAGCATCGACAGGCCGCCGCCGCCGAACTCGGCGGGGATGTTGGGGGCGTAGAAGCCCAGCGCCAGTACCTTGCGCTGAATCTCGCGGGCAATCTCCATCGGCAGCTCGCCGGTGCGCTCGACCTCCGCTTCGAGCGGGTACAGCTCGCGCTCCACGAAGCCGCGGACGGTGGTGACGATCAGGTCCTGTTCGTGGGTGAGGCCGAAGTTCATCCGATGGCGCGCCCGGCGGCAGCGGGAAGCGGCTTGCCGGCATCGGCGGCGGCGAGTGGGCGCAGGCGGCCGAGCACCTCGGGCAGCGCCGGGCCGACGCGCTTGGTCGCCATGTCGACGTGCAGCAGCATCTGCTCGGCGGTGGCCGCCAGCACGCCGTCGGAGTCGCGGACGATGCTATGGAACACGCGGATGCACTTGTCGTCGGACGACAGGATCTGCGTGGTGGTGTGCAGCATCTGGCCCACGCCCAGCTCGGCGCGATGGATCAGATGCGTCTCGGCGGTGAAGTAGCTGTGGCCGCCGGCGACATATTCCGCATCGGCGCCGATGCGGGCGAGTAGGCCATCGGTGGCGTGGCTGAACACCTGCAGATAACGGCTTTCGGTCATGTGGCCGTTGTAGTCGATCCAGCCCGGCTCAACCTGCCCGCGCCAACTGGCATCGTCGGCGGCCGGCGGCTGTGCGGCGGCGAGCGCCTTCTCATGGGCGGCAAGCACCGCGCCGGCGGCGAAGTCCTGCGCCTTCAGCGATTGCATCACACCGATCAGGCAGTCGTCGCGCAGCCGCTCCCAGTCGCGGATGCCGACATGGGCGGCCTGCGCGTCCGACTGCGCGACAATCTTCTCCAGCAGCTCGTCGTCAAGCTCCGGCACGTCCATCAGCTTGGTCCACGGCCATTTCAGGCTGGGGCCGAACTGCGCCATGAAGTGACGCATCCCCGGCTCGCCGCCGGCGATGCGATAGGTCAGGAAGGTGCCCATGAACGCCCAGCGCAGGCCGGGGCCGAAGCGCACGGCGTCGTCGATCTCCTCAGCCGTGGCGACGTTCTCGTGGACAAGCCATAACGCCTCGCGCCACAATGCCTCCATCAGCCGGTCGGCGATGAAGCCGTCGATCTCCTTGCGCACCTGCAGCGGGCGCATCCCGATGCCGCTGTAGAAGGCGGCGGCGGCCTGCCTGGTGGCGTCGCTGGTGAGGTTGCCGCCGCAGATCTCGACCAGCGGCATCAGGTAGACCGGGTTGAACGGATGGCCGACGACGAAGCGCTCGGGATGGCGCATCCGCGCCTGCAGGCGCGACGGCAGCAGGCCGCTGGTGGAGCTGCCGATGATGGCGTCGGGCCGCGCGGTGGTCTCGGCGCGGGCCAGCAGGGCGATCTTGAGGTCTTCGCGCTCGGGCAGGCTCTCCTGGATGAAGTCGGCGCCGTCGGCGGCTTCCTCGATGGTGCGGACGATGCGCCAGTTGCCGGGCGTCGGCAGCGGCGCCAAGGTCAGGCGGCTCCAGGCGCGTCGCGCGTTGTCCATCACCTCGGCGGTCTTGCGCTCCGCTTCGGGGTCGGTGTCGCAGATCACCGCGTCGATGCCGTGCAGCACGGCGCGGGCGGCCCAGGCGGCGCCGATGACGCCGCCGCCGAGCAGGCCGATGGTCTTGATGGAGGGGTGCATCAGCGCTTTACCAACCGCAGCTTCTCGCGCACCTGCGCCGGGCCGATGACACGCGAGCCCATGGCGGTGAGGATGGTGGCGGCGCGCTCGACCAGGGCGCCGTTGCTCGCGAGCACGCCGCGCGACAGGTACAGGTTGTCTTCGAGCCCGACGCGCACGTTGCCGCCGGCCAGCGCCGCCATGGAGACGAACGGCAGTTGCATCCGTCCGATCGAGAAGCCGCTGAACATTGCGCCGGGCGGCAGCGCGTGGACCATCGCCATGAAGCTGAGCGGGTCGTCGGGCGCGCCGTAGGGGATGCCCATGCAGAGCTGGATCAGCACCGGGTCGTCCAGCAAGCCGTCGCGGATCAGCTCCTTGACCATCACCAAATGGCCGAAGTCGAACACCTCCAGCTCCGGCCGTACGCCGAGCCGCTGCATCCGCGCGGCCATGGCGCGCAGGGTGGATGGCGTGTTGACCATCACGTAGTCGCCGCCGGCGGCGAAGTTCATGCTGCCGCAGTCCAGCGTGGCGATCTCCGGCAGCAGGTCGGCGACATGGGCGAGGCGTTCGGTGGCGCCGGCCATGTCGGTGCCGGCGGCGTCCGGCGGCAGCGGCTGTTCGACGCCGCCGAACACCATGTCGCCGCCCATGCCGGCGGTGAGGTTGATGACGACATCGGTGCCGCTGTCGCGGATGCGGGCGACCACCTCGCGATACAGCGCCACGTCGCGGCTGCCTTTGCCGGTGGCGGGGTCGCGGACGTGGATGTGGGCGACGGCGGCGCCGGCCTGCGCCGCCTCGATCGCCGCGGCGGCAATCTGGGCGGGGGTCACGGGCACCTGGTTGGAGCGGGCGGTGCTGTCGCCTGAGCCGGTGACGGCACAGGTGATGAAGACGTCGGGGTTCACCGCGCGGCCCTTAGCGCGAAGTCGCGCGGCGGTAGGTGGTCCTCGCGCGAGCCATCCTTGATCTGCGTGAAGCCCACCGTGTTCATCGTTTCGCTCCCGTGCTGTCGCGCCATCGAGGTCGATGTACGCCAGCCACGTCAAGATCGATGATCGCCGCGTGGTCCACAAGCTCCGTCGTGGTGTTTCGGCGTGGCTTGAGAACGCGGTCCGGCTCAGCGCGCGAGGGTCGCGCCGTCGCTGAGGCGGTGCAGCGTGACGGCGGCAAGCAGGGCCGGGTCGAGGCCGGGCAGTTCGGCCACGAAGGCGTGGGTGGCGCGACCGATGCCGGCGCGGTCGAGGTCGATGCGGTAGCGGTTGGCGATCAGGCAGCCGAGGTGCTGGCCGTGCGCCACCATTTCGAGTTCGACCGGCACCGCCGGGTGTTCCTCGTCCATGGCCCAGCCCTCGATCACGCCGCCGCTCTGGCGGTCGACATGGCCGCGCAACCGGCCGGTGTGCGGCGCCGCGAGCGCGAGGCCGGCGAGGCGGTCGCGGATTTCCTGCAGACGCCAGCCCTGCTCGACGCGAGGCGCGGCGAAACGCCAGCGCCGCGGCGTCTCGTCGGGGTACATCCGGGCGTAGTCGGCCGCGTTGTGGAACATCGCACGGCTGTCGCAGTCGACGAAGGTTTCGGCGGCGGCGCCCTCGGCCAGGATGGTGTCGGCGGTGGCGAGTTCGATGTGGACGTAGGACACCGCCTCGGCCGCGGCGCGGATGATGGTGATGCCGTCCACCAGTGCCGCGGCGGGAACCAGTACGCCGTCGAGCAGCAGGGCATGGAGCGGCGAGAGGTATAGGTCGCGGGTCGGCAGGCCGTCGCCGAGTGCGCCAGCCATGACGCATACCGGACGCAGTTGCGGTTGATCGGCGACAATCGCGGCCGAGTAGGCGCGGCGGCCGATCCATCTGATCGGCCGGGATGCGCCGGATGCGGTCAATACATGGTCGCCGATGGCCAGCGCCTCCACCAGCACCTTGCCGCCCGGAGTGGCGATGCCGGTGCCTGTGCGGAAGCAGGCGATCGTGACGAGCGTGCCGCTGTTAGGGTCGCTGCTGACGGCGAACGTCAGGCCGGCGGCGTTGCCGATCGACACGCTGGCCTGCGCGCCGGACGCGGCGGAGATGTCGAGCGTCCCGTTGTTTGCCACCGCGCCGCCGGTGGCGAACGTGCCAGGGGGCGAGTTGGCCGAGAGGCCGGTGAAGTCGAGCACGTCGCCGGCTGCGAGGCCCATGAGCGTGATCCCGAGCGCTCCAAGTCCGGACGCGTCCCCCGGCAGGGTGAGCAGGTTGTGCCCGGCCCCGAACACGATGGTGGTCGTGTCGGTAGCGGCCAATGCGGCGAGCGAGAGCGAGGCGCCGTCGATCAGCGTGATGGTGCCGTTGCCGTCCAGCGTGGTGGATATTTTCAAGCTGGCGCCGTCAAGGGAAATGCTGCCCAGGTCGGCGAACATACCGGGACCGCCGATCTCCAGGGTCGTGCCGGCGACGCTGTCGCTGATGACGGTGCCGACGCCGAACGTCAGCGTTCCGGCAGCCGAGGCAATCAGGTGATCGGTGACGCCGGGAGCGCCGGCTGTGACGGTCAGCCCGTCGATGCGCGCGGCGGTGGTGTAGGTGAGCGTGGTGGCGTTGGCGTCCAGCGTGACCGCGCCGGAGGTGATGTCGGTCAACGCGGAGTGCAGCACGGTCACGTTGGTCAGCGTGGCATGGGCGTCGTCGAGGGTGGCGCCTTCGGTGATGATGACGCCGTTGCGCACGGCGCCGGTGAAGCTGAAGCTGCGGGTCGACAGGTTTGCGCCGATGTCGAGCGTGCCGCCCTGCAGGTCGAGCGTGCCGGCCAGCACGACATGGCCGTCGAGCGTCCCAAGCTCCGCCAGCGTCACGTTGCTGCCGATGTCGATGGTTGACGCGCTCAGCGTGCCGGTGTTGGAGAAGGTGGCCGATCCGATCGTCAGTTGCGACGGCAACGGCTGATTGGTCAGGACAAAGGCTTGGCTGGAGTTGTGGAACGGAAACTGCGTGGTCCCGTCCACAAGCGCGATCTTGCCGGTGTTGACGAAGCTGGTCGACTCGACATCGAGCAGCGCCACTCCCTCGACGATGCCATTATTGACAAAGCTGCCGCCTCCCACGTCGAGTTGCGCAGCGAGCGTTGCGTTCCAAGTGAGGGAGACAGTTTGAGTTTGTTTGCCGTTGGTGATTCTGAATTGCTGCGTCTCGCCGGGGATGGTGAGGGAGGCCAGTTGCAGCGTTCCGTTGTTGACGAAGCTTGCGACATCGAGCTGCAACGGCGGGCCGGCGGTGCTGATGTCGGAGTAGATGAGGCCGTCGTTCACCAGCGTGCCGGCCCCGGTGACGCTGACCTGGGCCGAGGTCGGATAAACCCCGGCTTGATGCAGCGGATCGCTTAGGCTGAGCACGATGCTGGCGTGGGCGCCGATGGTCACGGTCCCGGCGTCGATAGCCAGATCGAACGGCGCGGCGGCGATCAAGTTGACAAAGCGCACCGCATCGTAGGCGCCGGCGACGAGATGCAGCGTTGCCGAAACGTCCAAAGTGCCCGGATTGACGGCTGCCGCGGCAGTCAGGGCCGCGGTGGCGGCTGTGATCGCGACGCCGTTGCCGAGCGGCCCGATCACCAAGACGCCATCGAGGGTGCCGCCGTTGGAGACCAGCGTCCCGGCGCCAAGGTCGAGCGTTCCGCCGCGGATCGTGCCAGCCTGCGCGAGATCCAGCGTGCCGCCAGCCACCACGAGGCTACCGGAGAGTGTAAGAGCGGACTCGATCAGGAGGGTGGCGCCGCTGTTGGCGACGAGTTGCACTCCGCCAACCGCGGTTGGCGCATTGAGTGTCGCCGTGCTGGTGTCTGTCGCCGCGAAAACCGCAGTATCGGCCGCGGTCGGAACAACCAGGCCAGACCAATCGAGTTGATTGGACCAACTGCCGTTATTGGCTTTCCATGTGACGCTTGCCATGCCCGCCCCTATCAGGAGCGACAGACTAGCACGGTCGTGATGATAGAAAAATGTGTATCTAACCGAGATCAATGTTAGTTAAAGTTCAGGCCAGGATGCCCCGTTGCCGGTGAGCGGCGGAGCATTGGCGGGCGTCAGGTCGGCTTGCGCAGCGGGTCGGTGCCGGTTGCCGCCGAGCCGGCGTTCGCGTGGTCGTCCTCGACCTCGATCTCGGTGCGGCGAACCTTGTCGGAGATGGTCTCAGTGCGCTCCTCGACGTCCTTGTGCAGCACCACCTCCTCACGCACGCGAACGCTCTTCGCGACCACGGCCTCCTCGTCGGTCTCGCTCGCCTCGATGGTGCGCTCGCGGAAAATGTCGGCATCGGCGGCGCTGACGGCACGGTCGACCGGACGGCGCTCGATCGAGACGCGCTCGTCGCGCAGCGTGACCTGCTCGCTGACGGGCGTCTCGACAACGTAGCTGCGCACCCTGACGCGGCCATGGCTGACATCGCGCTTGCCGACGCTCAGCGTCTCCTCGGCCAGCGGGATGACCTGATCGCCGGCGTGCGAGACGCCGGTGGCTGTCGTGCCGACGGTGGCGCGGCCGGTCATCGCCATGTCGATCACTTCATGTGGTTGGATGTGGCGGACGGCGGTGCGACAGTCTCCAAAGCCCGATCACGACGAACCGCCGTCCCGGCACGACCTCCGTTGCCGGTGAAACGATGGCGCCGCGGGGAGTTGCGTTAGGTGCTTGCAGCCAACTCGTGCATGTACCAGTCAAGGTAGCGTGCCTCGTTGGCCTCCATCGGGGCCAATGGACCCGGCACGAAGAAAGCGCTGGCGACGCCGCGCGCGGTGTGTTCGATGATGCGCTTGTCGGCGTCGGTGGTGATGCGCCACAGCCAGGTGAGCCGGTTGGGATCGTAGTCGCGGCCAGCTTCCGCATCGCCGCGCACCAGCCAGATCAATTCCATCTCGCAGCGGCCGATGCCACGCGGCCAGAAGCGGTAGATGACGCCGTGGTCGGGGTAGGCGAGCAGGAAGCTGGCGGGGCCGACGTGAGCGCTGGTGACGCCGCCGTCGTAGGCGGTGAACGCGCCCATCAACGGCGCAACCGCGAGGCCGCTCTCGCTGCCGGTCTCCACGCCGTCGTAGAGAGCATAGCGGAAGCAGTCGATCGGCTCGGCGTCGCGATCGCTGTGCCAGGCCGCCAGGGTAGCCACGTCCACGCCCAGGGCCGTGGTGCGGGCCTCCATCGCGGCGTTCAGCTTGGCGATGCGCGCGGCCGGCTGTTCCAGCGCGTGCAGGCGGCTGTACTCCGGGTGGCTCGGACTGCAGTGGTAGCATTCGACGTAGTTCTCGACCGCGAGCTTCCAGTTGGCGTCGACGGCGTAGGTGGCGCGGTGGGCGACGCGGGCGGTGTCCCAGCCATAGCGGCCGACGCTGGCCTGCAGCGTGCGGGCGACGTGGTCGAACGCCGGCGGATGCTCGGCGAAGCTGATGAACACCAGGCCGGCGGCCACCCGCACCGCGAGCTGGCGCAGGCCATGGGCCGCGGCGTTGAAACTTGCCGGCATGTGGCGCGCGGCGGCCAGGCTGCCGTCGAGGTTGTAGGTCCAAGCGTGGTACGGACAGACGAAAAAGCGGGTGTGGCCGCTCGGCTGGTCGCAGATCTCGGCGCCGCGATGGCGGCAGACGTTGAGCAAGGCGTGAACCTCGCCGGCCTCGTCGCGGGCGATGATGACCTGCTCGGCGTCCATCCGCACCAGGAACCAGTCGCCCGGCGCCGGCGCCTGGCTGACGTGTCCCGCGCAGAGCCAGTGGCGGTGGAAGATGCGCGTGATGTCGCGCGCGAACACCGCAGGGTCGTGGTAGAATGGGCGCGTGAGGCCGTGGCCGGGGCGGCGCTGGGCCAGCACGGCGGCGATCTCCGGCGGCGTCGAGGTGACTGGCGGAGTGTCTGGGGCGGCTGACATGCGATGCTCCCGGGTTGGCCGCGCAAGGTTAGCGGCTTCTGTCGCGGCGCACGATGCGTTAGCGTCGCCCGATTATCAAAGGAGAACGCAGCCATGTCGGTCACCAGCCTGTTCCCCGCGCACGAGACCGACGAATGGAAACTGCGTGTCGACCTGGCGGCGGCGTTCCGGCTGGCGGTGCTGAACGACTGGCATGAGGCGGTGGCCAATCATTTCAGCGTGGCGACCGACGAGAGCGGCAGCCGCTTCCTGATGAACCCGAAGTGGATGCACTTCTCCCGCATCCGCGCCTCCGACCTGCTGCACCTCGATGCCCACGATCCCGGCGCACTGGACCAGCCCGACGCGCCCGACCGCACGGCATGGTGCATCCATGGCCGCATCCACGCGATGCTGCCGCAGGCCCGCTGCATCCTGCATCTGCATCCGGCCTACAGCACCGCTTTGGCGGTAATTGCCGACCCGACCATTCTGCCGGTCGACCAGACTTCGGCCCGCTACTTCAACCGTGTCGCCATCGACCTGGATTATGGCGGGATGGCGGATAGCGATGCCGAGGGCGAGCGGCTGGCGCGGGCGCTCGGCGGCAAGCGCCGGCTTATGATGGGCAACCACGGCGTGCTGGTGGTGGCGCCGACCGTGGCCGAGGCGTTCGACGACATGTATTACCTGGAGCGCGCTTGCAAGACGCTGATGCTGGCCTACGCGACGGGGCGGCCGTTGTCGGTGCTGCCGGATGACGTCGCGGAGGCGACGGCGCAGGGGTGGGACCGCTACCGCGACGCCTACCAGGCGCATTTCGCGGAAGCGCGCCGCATCCTCGACGCGCGCGGCGAAAACTATGCGGACTAAGCCTCGCTCGCAGGGATAGCGCCGCGCGCGAGGCGGACCGCGGTGCGCAGCAGAAGCTGACGGTCGGTTGGGTTGCAGTCGCGGTAGAGGCGGAGCAACGCCAGCTCCGACCCATCCGCGGTCACCACGTTGCTGGTGGCTTCGCCGGCGATGATATGCGCCACCGGCACGCCCAGAACCGAGGCGATGCGGGAGAGGTTGACGGTGACCTGGCCGGCGCGGTCGGTCTCCCACTGCGCCACCGCGCTGCGGCTGACGCCGATCGCGGCGGCCAGGTCGGCCTGGGTCATGCCGCGCGCCCGGCGGGCATCACGGATACGCGCACCGGCGGCGACCTGTTCCATGCCGACGAGTGTAAGTCAGTCTTTCTAACCAAACAATGTTATTCTGCTTGACCAGAAAAGTTATCACAGCTAACTAACTCTGGTGTGTCGGGGGAGGCTGCCATGGCCAAGTCGGAGCTGGATGGTTTGATCGGTGACCCGCAACGGGCGCCGCTGCCGGCGGGCGATCCGCAATGCTGGGACCTGCTGGTCGATGGCACCATCCTGGCGGGGTTGTGCTGGCCGGGATGGGGTTCCGTGGAGAGGTCCGCAGTGCAGGCATGGCCCACGGTGCAGGCGTGAGTACCGGCGCGGTGAATGCCGCCTATGTGCTGGCGCGGCTGGAGGAGGCCGGCACCACGCTGCTGTGCCTGCCCAACATCGGCCCATCGACCCGGCTGCGCACGTCGGCCTTGGAAGTGGTGCGTGCCGCCTGTGTTGAGGCTGACACCACCCCGGACCGGCGGCTGCGGCTACCGATGCCCTCGCCGGCGAAGGTCGGCGCCATGGACGAGGCCTGGGCCTGGCTCGGCCATATCCCCAACGACCGCTACGTGCTGCGCCGCATCGTCGGGGCGCGGGCGTTGGTGAGCCCCTCGACCGAGCGGCACATGTTCAGCTGGCGGCGGCTCGGCGGCTTGCTGGGCGCCGACCATCGTGCGGTGCAGCGCTGGCACGCCGAGGGGATCGACACTATCGTGCGCATCCTCAACCGCCTCGATCAGGAGATGCGATGCAAAGCGTGAACGACGCGGCAGATGAGCAGGAGCGGGTGCGGATTTTGGGTGTCGAGCAGGTCGCGGCGACCGGGTTCTCGGTGCTGCGGCAGACCGAGTTCGACTATCGCCGGCGCGACGGGCGCTGGACGCGGCTGAAGCGCGAGACCTACGACCACGGCAATGGCGCCGCGATCCTGCTGTTCGACCCGCAGCGCGGTTGCGTGCTGCTGGTGCAGCAGTTCCGTTACCCCGCCTACGTGAACCCGCCGTCGCGGATGGCGCCCGATGCCCGCCTCGGCTGGACGATCGAGGCGCCGGCCGGGATGATCGACGACCACGAGCAGAGCGGGCGCTCGCCCGAGGTGGCGATCAAGGCCGAGGCGGAGGAGGAGGCGGGGGTGCGCGTGGCGCAACCGCGTCGCGTGCTGGAGTTCTTCAGCAGTCCCGGCAGCACGACCGAGCGCGTGATCTGCTTCTTCGCGACCTACAACGCGGCCGATCGGACCGGCTCCGGGGGCGGCTTGGCGGAGGAGGGCGAGGACATCGTGATCCTGGAGCCGACGTTGGACGCGGCGCTGGAGATGGTGGCGCGCGGCGAGATCGCCGATGCGAAGACCATCATGCTGCTGTTCTGGGCCAAGCTGAACCCTGCCGAGCTGCACGGATAGGCAACCTCGAACGCATCGACCGCATCGGCGTGGCCGGCTGGGCGGCGGCGGGAGCGCGGCTGGCTGTCCGGGTCGATGGCGCGCCGGCAGGCATCGCCACGGCCAACGAGGACCGCCCCGACCTGGCCGTGGTCGGCGGCCAGGCGTTCGAGCTTTGGTTCGACCCGCCGCTGCGGCCTGGCGCGGAAGTTACCGTGGAGGGGTTTGCGGGCGTCTGTGTGGCGGCTTCGCGCCGGCATCGATGGCAGCCGGACAGCGGCAGGCCGCTGGCGCTGTTTGTGGACCAGTCGCTGCCGGTGGCTGGGCGCGATGCCGGTGCCGAAGCGGCGCTGTCGCATGTCGCGGCGCTGGAGCGACTCGGGTTTGCGGTGACGGTGGTGGCCCACGGCGCCGTCGAGGCAGCGCTGGCCGCTCATGCCGGACAGGTTCGCCTGGCCTACCTCCACCGCCTCGCGAGCACGGCGTGGATGCCGGCGGTGCGGGCGGCCAATCCGGGGGTGATGGTCCTCTATGGCGTCGGCGACCTGCATGGACTGCGGGCACGCCGGCGCTTCGCGGTCACCGGCCATCCGGTGCCGGAGGGCCTGGAAGCCGCCGAGTTGACCGCCGCCCGCCACGCCGTCGTGGTCACTCACTCTGATTATGAGGCGGCCCTGTTGGCTGAGGCCGGGGTTGCCGCGCATGTTGTGCCGTGGGCCGTTCCGGGTGGCCGGCGCGGCATGGCCCAGGGCGACGTCATGTTCCTGGGCGGCTTCGGACATGCCCCGAACGTCGATGCGGCCGCGTGGCTGCTGGCGGAGGTGATGCCGCGAGTTTGGGCGCAGCGGCCTGAGCTGCGGCTGCGCGTGGTCGGCAGGGATGTGCCGGGCTGGTTGCGCGATGCCGCCTCCGAGCGAGTGGCGATCGTGCCGGACGCCACAGATTTGGCGGCGTGTTGGGCGGAGGCGCGGCTGGCGGTGGCGCCGCTGCGCTATGGCGCGGGCATAAAGGGCAAGGTGGTCAGCGCGCTCGCGCATGGCGTCCCGTGTGTCTGCACGCCCATTGCAGCGGAGGGGCTCGAAGACGCGCCGCTGCTGCTGGCTGCGGCGGAACCGTCCGAATACGCGCGGGCGATGGTAGCGGCCTGGGACGATGCCGGACGGGTGCGCGACGACGGCGCCCACCGGGTTCGCTGGGCAGGAGAACATTGGAGCGAGGCGGCGACCGAGCGGGCGCTGGCCGCGGCGATCGATGCGGCTCAGTCCGGCCGTTAAGCCGGTAGGCCTTACTGTGGCGGCGCCAGGCTGACCTGGGCCACGCCCTGCGAGGTGATCCCGAGCGCCGTCGCGGCGCCGCGGCTAAGGTCGATGATGCGGGAGCGGGTGCCGGGACGGTCGGTGATGGTGACGACCACCGACCGGCTGCTGTGGACCAAGGTTACCAGCACCTTGCTGCCCAACGGCAGCGTGGCATGGGCGGCGGTGAGCCGATCCTGGTCATAGCGGTTGCCGTCGCTCATGCGGTGGCCCTGCCACGCCTTGCCGCCGTACCAGCTTGCCGTGCCCGTTTGGAATACTGCGTTGGAAATCGAAGCCTGTTCCGGAAGCGGGCGGCCCTGGGCGTCGCGCGGCGTGTCGTAAGCCAGCCCGTCGTCGAACATTGCGACGGTGACGGGCGCCTGGCGTCGGGTCTGGCGAGGGGTGAAGGCGGCCGGCATGGCGCGGCCGCGTCGCGGGCCGGCCTGGGTGGTGCGTTCTCGGGTCGGGGCAGGTGGCGACACGGTTGGCCTGCGGCTGTGGGCGGCGGCGGGATACGAGGCCACGACGAGGCCTCCCATCAGCGCCGGTCCGGCCAGCATCAGTGCAAGCGTTGCCCGTGCGATCATGTGCATCCTTCATAGCCGTTGATCCGCTCGCCTGCCTCACCTGCCGCCTGCATCGCAATCCCGTGAGGGATGGTCATAAGATCAAGCCTGGCGGACAAGATCAACCCCGAAACCGCCTGTGCCGACAGATTACATTTGAGACGTTCCGAATTGCAGTGCAGTGAAACCAAATGTGGCGGCAGCAGATAGCCACATTTCATACCACAAACGGTTGTTAATTCAGCATGAAGATCGCTTGATGATTATGGCTTTGGTGTGGCTGCTGTTCTGTTGTCGTGCTCGACTTTCAACTTGAATGCCCGGTTCCATGCGGCGCGCAAGGACATACCGCGCCGCAGCGACGGCAGGAAAAATAGCATAAGCGCGTTGGATTATTTTCCTTGACCAAACGGACCACTTTCCTGTATATCTTCCGACATGATCGGCGGCGTGCGTAGAGAGGCCGGTCGGACGCAAGGCGAACTTGACGGGGTGCGGCGTGGCAACAAAAAGGTTGCCCGCGCCTCTCGTGGCGTCGCCCGTCCAGGCTAAGGCAGAGGTTTGCGGACTGGACGAGTGGGCGCGCCTGACGTTGGCGCCGTTCGAGCCGGCCCCGCATCACGCGCTGCTGCTCGACCGGCTGGAGGGCGTGGCGGCCGGGCGCATCGAGCGGCTGCTGGTGCTGATGCCGCCCGGCAGCGCGAAATCGACCTACTGCAGCGTCGTGCTGCCGCCATGGTGGCTGCTCCGCTTTCCGCGCCACAGCATCATCGCCGCCTGCCACACCGAGGCGCTGGCGCATCACTTCGGCCGCAGCGCGCGTTCGCTGGTGGCCGAGCACGGCAGCGCGGCAGGGTTGGAGCTGGCGCGCGACGACCGTGCCGCCGGGCGCTGGCGGACGCAAAGCGGCGGGCAGTATTTCGCCGCCGGGGTGCGCGGGCCGATCGTCGGCCGGCGCGCCGACCTGGTGCTGATCGACGACCCCATCAAGAGTTACGCCGAAGCCGAGAGCCAGACGCTGCGCGACAGCCTGTGGCACTGGTTCCAGGCCGACCTGCTGCCCCGGCTCAAGCCGCGCGGCCGCATCGTCGTGGTGATGACCCGGTGGCACGAGGACGACCTTGGCGGCCGCCTGCTGGCCGGGGCCGAACCCTGGGACGTGCTGCGCCTGCCGGCTTTGGCCGAGGTGGGCGACCCGCTCGGCCGCGCGCCGGGCGAGGCGCTGTGGCCCGGCTGGGAGGATGCGGCGGTGCTGGCGCGCAAGCGGTTGGCGGTCGGCGAGCGGGTGTGGTCGGCGCTGTTCCAGCAACAACCTCGCCCGCCGCACGGCACGCTGTTCCGCCCGGCCACCATCGCCACCCTGGAGCAGCCGCCGCCGGGTGGCGCCGCGGTGCGCGCCTGGGACCTGGCGGCGACCGAGGCCGGCGCCGGCGGCGACCCCGATTGGACGGTCGGGCTGAAGATGATGCGCGGCGAGGACGGGCGGTTCTGCGTGCTTGACGTCGTGCGGCTGCGCGGCGGCCCGCTGGCGGTCGAGCAGGCGATCATGGTGGCGGCCCATGCCGATGGGGCGGAGGTGGCGGTCGGGTTGCCGCAGGACCCTGGGCAGGCCGGCAAGCAGCAGGTCGCCTACCTCTCGGGGCGGCTGGCCGGCTGGCGGGTGGTGGCCAGCCCCGAGAGCGGCAGCAAGCTCACCCGCGCCGGGCCGGTCAGCGCACAGACCGAGGCCGGCCTGCTCACCATGGTCCGGGGCGCCTGGAACCCGGCCTTCGTCGACGAGCTGCGCGACTTCCCGCACGGCCGCAAGGACGACCAGGTGGACGCGCTGGCCCGCGCCTTCGCCATGCTGACCGCCGCATCGCGTGGCGCCAGACGGATGCAGATGAACTTGGTCGGGCGCTGACGCCCGCTTTCAGGAAGCAAGCATGTTCGAGACGATCTGCAGCCTGATCGGCAGCGATGCCGATTACGACGACCGCGTGCGCCGGCTCGACATCTACCGCCGCGTGCTCGGCGATGTGGTCCGTGACTCCGCGCTGAACGCCGTCATGCTCGAGGCGGCGCGGACCGGCAGCGTCGGCAGCGTCGCGGTGTGGTTGCGGGTGTTGCGCGGCCGCGTGTTCTTCGCCGTGCTCGACACCAGGTTCCTGCGGCCCGAGTGGGACCCGCAGGAGCCCGATCGGCTATTGCGGGTGAGCGAGCGCTACAAGGTCGCCGGGCGCGTGCTGCTGAGCCGCGGCTACGACGAATGCGAGCCGCAGTCGCTGTACTGGTTCGAGCGGCAGTGGGACGCCGACGGCGAGACCTGGTTTGCGCCGCAACGGGTCGGCGGGCCGCCCTGCGAGAAGCTGCCCGACCCCGCCCGCAGCGTGCGCCACGGCCTTGGCTTCGTGCCGATCGTGTGGATACGCAACCTACCCGGCGGTCCCGGCGGCAGCGAAGAGCCAGATGGTAGCTGCACCTTTCAGTGCGCGATCGAGACCACCATCGAGATCGACTACCAGCTCTCGCAGGCCGGGCGGGGGTTGAAATACTCGTCCGACCCGCTGCTGCTCATCCGCGAGCCGGCGGCGCCGGATGGCAGCCTGGTGCGCGGCGGCGGCAACGCGCTGGTGGTGGGCGCCAACGGCGACGCCAAGCTGCTGGAGATCAACGGCACGGCGGCCCAGGCGGTCATCGACTACGTCCGCACCTTGCGCGAGCTGGCGCTGGAGGGCGTGCACGGCAACCGCGCCAACGCCGACCGGCTGTCCGCGGCGCAGAGCGGGCGGGCGCTGGAGCTGATGAACCAGGGGCTGCTGTGGCTCGCCGACCGGCTGCGCGTCAGCTACGGCGCGGGATTGCTGCAACTCGCGGCGATGGTGGTGCGGGCCTCGCACGCCTTTCCGTTGCGAGTGCTGGGCGAGACGGTGCCGCCGCTCGACGTGACCGCGCGGCTCACGCTGCGCTGGCCGCGCTGGACCCCGGCGAGTGCCGACGACCGCAGCCGCGATGCACAAACCTTGCAGACGTTGACAGCGGCGAACCTCATGAGCCGGGAGACGGCGGTGAAGGCGATTGCCGATGTCTATGGCGTCGACGACGTGCCGGCGGAACTGGCGCGCATCACACGAGAGGAGGACGCATGACTGACGAACCCAGTCCCGACAACAGGGTGGCGGCGCTCGAGCAGCAACTGTCGCAGATGCAGGACACGCATCGCGTGGCGCTGGTGCAGGCCGGGCTGCGTGCCGAGGCGGCGCGCGCCGGCATGGTCGATCTGGACGGCTTGAAGCTGCTGGATGCGCGCGACGTGACGCTCGACGCCCTTGGCGAAGTGGTCGGCGGCGTCGGGCTGATGGCGACCATGAAGCGGGCCAAGCCCTGGCTGTTCGGCATGGCCGGACCCGCGGCATCGTCGTCGCACGGCGCCAGCGCGCCGCCCGCGCAGACGCCGGGAACACGGCGCGCCACCGACATGACGCACGACGAATGGCGCGCGGCGCGGGCCGAGCTGCTGCGCCGCCGCTGACACCTTCATCGTTGGCACTCCCACCACCGACAATCTCACGACAGGAAACCTACGCATGGGCATCCAGAACTTCCCAGCCAGCCTGCAGGCAATCATCCAACAGGGCTTCCTGGAGCGCGAGTTCCAGCAGGCCTTGCAGTCGCGCCTCGGCTACCGCGCGGTCGCCGACCGCGAGCAGTTCAGCGTCGGCATCGGCGAGACGCTGACCAAGACCCGTGCCGGGCTGAAGCCCAGCGTCACCACGCCGCTGGCCGCCAGCGGCAACACCAACCTCGACAACGGCCTGGCTCCGAGCGGCTTCAGCGTCGAGCAGTACACCATCACGATCAACCACTACGCCGCCACCACCGATCTCAACATGGTGACCAGCCGCGTCGGCATTGCCGACCAGTTCCTGCTGAATGCCGCGATCAACGGCGAGCAGGCGGCGCGCAGCCTGGACGAGCTGGCGCGCAATGCGTTGTTCGCGTCGTATTTCGGCGGCAACACGCGGGTGCGCGCCACCCTCGCCGCGGCCGGGCCGGCGGTGAGCGTGGACGACATCCGCGGCTTCACCACGGTGTTCGTGAACGGCGTGCAGGCGCCGGTGGGCGGCGCCAACTCGTTGACCGTCACGGTCGGCGCCAACGTCTACACGCTGGTTGGCGCAGCGGCCGATTTGGTGAACGTCGCGACCGCTCCGGGCGGCGTCAGCGGCGTGCTGACCTTCAGCGGCTCGGTGAGCGTGGCCGACGGCACCGCGGGCAACACCGCGACGGCGGCTACCGCCAGCGCCATGGCGCGTCCGAACGGGCGCGGCAACACCGCGCAGATCGTGGCCGGCGACACGCTCAACATGGGCACGCTGCTGAACGCCGTGGCGACGCTGCGGCTGAACGCGGTGCCGGAGATCGACGGCGCGTTCAACTGCTATCTCGACCCGGTCAGCGCCCGGCAGCTGTTCGCCGACAACGACTTCCGCCAGCTGTTCATCGGCGCCACCAGCGCCAACCAGGTGTTCAAGCGCGGCATGGTCAACGACTTCCTGGGACTGCGCTTCGTGCCGACGACCGAGGCCTACGTGCAGCCGCATCCGGCGATCCCCGGGGCCGTGGTGCGACGGCCGATCATCTGCGGCCAGGGCGCGCTGATCGAGGGCGACTTTGCCGGCATGGCAGCCGAGGACGTGCGGCCCGGCGACAGCATCGTCAACGTCATCGACGACGTGGCGATGGTGACGCGCGAGCCGATCGACCGGCTGCAGCAGATCATCGCGCAGAGCTGGTACTGGATCGGCGGCTTCTGCACGCCGTCCGACGTCACCACCAACCCGAGCACCATCCCGACCGCAACCAACTCCGCGTTCAAGCGCGCGGTGATGGTCGAGCACATGGGCTGAACGTGAGGCGGTCGCGCAACTCGGGAGACTGACACATGGCCTTCTCGGCAAGCGAGCGGACCGACATCCGGCGTCATTGCGGCTATCCCGCCTACGGCGTCGGCGCTTCGGGGTTTCAGGGCTGGCGGTTCTTCCAGGCGTACGGGTTGCTGGAATACCGCGTGCAGAACCTGGCCGCCGTCGAGGAGGCCGTGGTGCGTGGCTACCTCGTGCAGTTGGCGTCGCTGGAGGCGGACATTCCCGCAACGGCGGCGCGGCTGGACACCGAGCAGGCGGCGGTGTGGACGCGCAATCCGCAGGAGACGCGCGACCGGGCGGCGCTGTTCGACGACTGGCGCCGCCGCCTGTGCGGTTTCCTGGGCATTCCCGCCGGCCCGGCGCTGGGCGAGCGCGGCATCGTGATGGTGGTGTGATGGAGCGGGTCCGCATCAACGACGCGATCTGCTACGGCAACGGCGTCGCGGCCCGTCATCTGGGGGCCGCGTGCGCGCTGCACCGGCCGATCGATGGCGGCCCGGCGATCCGCCCGCGCAACCTGCTGCTGCGGCTGCCGGCACATTTCGAGCCGCTGCGCCAGCACGGCATGGGCTACGGCCACCCGCTGCACACCGGGGTGTTCGATGCCGGCTACACGCGGGCCGGCGATTACCTACAAGCGGCCGATGCCACTTGGTTCATCGTGAGCCAGGCGCCGCTGCTGCCGGTGCTGTGCGTGCGGGCGACCCGGGTGATGAGCGTGATGCGTGCGGGGCAGCCGCGCGCGGTCGGACTTAGCGGCTACGGTGGCCTGCAGCGGGCGTCGGCGGCGCTGGTGTTGAGCCGGTGGCCGGCGAGCGTGCTGGCGGCCGGCAGCGGCATGGAGCGCGCCGAACTGCCGGGCGACGCGGGGGTTGGCGGCTGGAGCGTGCTGCTGCCGGCGTTGGCCGATGTGGCGATCCGCAGCGGCGACCTGCTGACCGACGACCTCGGCTGCGCCGGCGTGGTCGCGGCGGCCGAATTGACCGAGCTGGGCTGGCGGCTTTACGTGCGCCAGGCGGCAAGCTGATGGCGGATCAGTCGGACGTCGAACGGGCTCTGGCGGCGATTGTCGCCGGGGTGCTGTATCCCCGCGGAACCGCGGCTGCCAGCGTCGTCGGGCCGCCCTGTCACATCCATTGCGGCTGGCCCGATGCCGCCGGACTCGACGCCGATCTGCTGGCCGGCCGAGTGCGGGTCAGCGTGAGCGTCGAGGCGGGCCAGCAGCGCGTCACCACGCGCTACCCCGACGAGTGGATCGTGGCGCGGCCGCGAGCGGTCACGCTGTTCGCGAATGTCGTGTGGCAGGCTGCAATTTTTTCCGGCAGCGCCGACGTCGGTCAACTGGCGGGAGTGCTGGTCGATGCGGTGGCGGCGGTGCACCGCACGGTGGCGGGCGATACGCCGGCCAGCGTGGCGTCGGCGCTCGCGCGGGTGTTGCAGCCGGTTCGCGCCGCCGCCGCAAGCGGCGCCACGATCCTGGTGCCGGGCGCGATCCGGTTGATTGCCCGCGTCGTCGCCGACCAGACCGGGATGCGCGAGACGCGGCGGCAGCGCATTGCGGTCCGCGTGGTGTGCTGGTGCCCTGGGCCGGCCTTGCGCGACGTCGCCGCCGCTGCGATCGACGGCGCACTGTCGGCGATCGACTTCATCGGCCTGCCGGACGGGAGCGCCGGGTGGCTCTGCTACGTGGCGTCGCTGCCGTCCGACCGTGCCCAGGACGCGGCGCTGTATCGCCGCGACCTGCTCTACAGCGTCGACTTCGCCACCACGCTCACGACCACGCTGCCGAGCCTGCTGTTTGGTGACATGCAAATCGTGGCCGGGGGATTGGCTCAGCGGAACCTGCTGTCGTGAACAGTTCCAGCAAAGGAGAATAGCCATGCCGATTGTCCAACAGGGCAGCATAAACACCACGGCGCTGGTGGTGCCCGATCTGTACGTGCAGATCGTGCCGCCGCAGAACTTGGTGCTGAACGGCGTGCCCACCAACGTGGTCGGCATGGTCGGAAGCGCCAGTTGGGGGCCGGTCGGGCGCCCGGTGATCGTGGCGACCATGTCCGACTATGCGGCGAGCTTCGGGCCGCTGATGGCGCGCAAATACGACATGGGCACTCACGTGGCTTGCGCAGTGCAGCAGGGCGCCAGCAACTTCCGCTGCGTGCGTGCGAGCGACGGCACCGACACCGCCGCGACGCAGACGGTGCCGGGGACGGCGGTGGTGCTCACCGCGCTGTACACCGGCAGCCTCGGCAACCAGATCGGCGTCGTGCTTGGCACCGGCAGCCGCGCCGGAAGCTGGCGATTGACGGTGTCGCTGCCGGGTTGCCCGATCGAGGTGTTCGACAACATCGTCGATACCGGGTCAGGGTTCTGGGCGGCGCTGGCGGCGGCCGTCAACCTGGGGCAGGGACCGCAGCGTGGCCCGTCGCAGATCGTGCTGGTCAACGCCGGCACCACCTCGGTCGTGCCGACAACGTTCGGCATCGGTTTTGGCAGCGGCACACCGGGCAGCGACGGCGCCGACGGCTTGACTTCCGCGAAGCTGGTGGGCGTGGATGCCGCGACGCGGCGCGGGATGTACGCGCTGCGCGGCCAAGGCTGCAGCATCGGCCTGTTGGCCGACAGCGACGATGCGGCGCAGTGGACGGTGCAGGCCCAGTTCGGGTTGTCCGAGGGCGTGTACATGATCTTGACCGGACCGCCCGGCGACACCATCGCCAATGCCGTGTCGGTTATGCAGGCCGCCGGCCTCGATTCCTATGCCACGAAGCTGATGTTCGGCGACTGGCTGTGGTGGAGCGACCAAGTCAACGCGACGATCCGCCTGGTCAGCGCGCAAGGCTTCGTCGCGGGCCGGCTGGCCAATTTGTCGCCCGAACAGAGCAGCCTGAACAAGCCGCTCTATGGCGTGGTCGCCAGCCAGCGCTCCGGTCAGCCGGGCAGCGGCGGGGCGAGCACGTATTCCTCGGCCGAGCTGTCGGTGCTGCTGCAGGCGGGGGTCGACCTGATCGCCAACCCGCAGCCGGCCGGCTCGTTCTGGGGCGTGCGCGGCGGCCACAACTCGAGCAGCAGCCCGGCCTCGAACGGCGACAACTATACGCGGCTGACCAACTATCTCGCGGCGACGCTGGCCGCCGGGATGGGCCAGTATGTCGGACAGGTCATCAATGCCAGGCTGTTCCAGCGCATCCGTGCCACGCAGCTGTCGTTCCTGCAGGCGATGCTGTCGCAGGGCTTGCTGGGCAGCACCGACGGCAGCCTGCCGTTCAGCGTGATCTGCGACCTCTCGAACAATCCTGCTGGCCGCACCTCGCTTGGCTACGTGCAGTCCGACGCGCAGGTGCAATACCAGGCGATCAACGAGCGCTTCATCGTCAACATGGAGGGCGGCCAGACCGTGCAGGTGCAGCGGCAGACGCTGCCGACCACCGCTGGCTCGCTCGCGGCATAAGGGGAACACGCAATGGCCAACAATGCATTTTCGGTCGGGCGCGACTGCCAGTTGGTTCTGACCAGCCCGTTCGGTCGGGTCGACCTGTCGCATGTCACAGGCTTCGAGTGCCGTCAGATCACGGCGGCGGTGCGGGTCGACCGCATCGACGGCGTGCAGCTCGCGGCCGAGTTGCCGAAAGGCTGGGACGGCGCCTTCGACCTCGAGCGTGGGTCGTCGGCGGCGGAGAACTTCGTGGCGCGGCTGGAGGCGCAGTTCTACGCCGGCGGCCCGTTGACGCAATCGACGCTGTACCAGTACGTGACCGAACCCGATGGCAGCACCAGCACCTACCAGTTCGACAGCGTGGTGTTCAAGCTGGCGCAGGCCGGCAGCTGGCGCGGCGACGCGGCGGTGAAGCAGCGGCTGGAGTTCTTCGCCGCCCGTCGCAAGCGGGTCTGATGGACACTCCCTCGTCACGCCTGATCGCCGCCGCCGAGGCGATCACGGCGGTGGTCGACGCGCAGGGCCGCCGGCTGGCGCTGCGGCGGCTGGGCGCGCTTGACCGGCTGCGGCTGTTCAAGGCCGCGGGCGCGGCGCTGGTCGGCAATGCCGGATGGATGGGCATGGCCACGCTGGCCTGCAGCGTGACTGCGATCGACGACGTGCCGGTGCCGGCGCCGGCGTCGGAAGCGCAGGTGGAGGCGCTGGTGGCGCGGCTTGGCGACATCGGCATCGCGGCGGTGGCGGCTTCGTTGAGCGCCGCTGCCTCGCCGGGGATTGCGGCAAAAAACTGACGCGGCACCCCGATCTGGTCGATTGCCTGTTCCTGATACGGAACGGGGTGCCGTTCGACGTCGCCTTCTCGTTGCCGGAGGACGAGCGTGCCGCCTGGGTCATCGCCCTCGGCACGCTCGACGGCAGGCAATTCGACTTCACAACAATGCGCTGGGAGCCTGGCAAGTGAGCGAGACGCAAATAGGCGGGGCGGGCCAGGGCGAGGCCGTGGATGCGCCGAGCGCGGTCGGCCTGGCGTTGCTGATGAGCGACGCCGAGGCGGCCATCGCGGCGGCGGAGGAGGAGATCGCGATGTTGTCGCGGGCCGTGGCGGGTGGCTTGGCCAGCCTGCCGAAACTGCTGGGGATACGGCCGCCTGAAGCATTCGGCGACACTGTTGACGTGGCGGAGCAGCCGGCCGAGGAGCCGGCGGCGGAGATCGCGGAGGCAATATCGGCCAACGTGCCGGTGACGCCGCCAACCGGCGTGAAGCTGCCTGCCGCAGCCGTGCCGGGGCAGGACGTCATGCCGGCAAGCCTCGTGCCGCCGCCCTCGATAGCCACGCCGGGACGTGATGCCGCACCGGCAGGTCAGGCGCCCTTGCCTGCGACGGTTCTGCCTGGAGAGGCCGTCATGCCGGCGGCGGTGCCGGTGTCGTCTCTCGTGCCGCCCGTCGTAGCGGGGACGCCGACGTGGCCGGTAGCCCGGCCAGTTGCCGCAGCAGCGCCCGCCCCTGTCACGGCTGCCGCCTTGCCTGAGCCGTGGACTCCGCCGGTTGCCGCAGCGCCTGCGCCGGAACGCTTGCCGTTGTCGCCGGTCAGCCCTGCGACGCCGCCACCGCCGCCGCCGCCGGATGCCGTTCCAGGCGACGCGTCGGCGGCGAGGACGATCGCGACGCCGGCGCCGATCGACTACGCGGCATTTGCGCCAGCGCCGGTCGGACCTCCCTCCGTGGCCTCCGGCACCGACGCAACGTCGTCCCGGCCGCCGGCCCAAGCGGTCGATGCCGGGTTCGGCCGCCCCGCTGGCGCAAATGCGCCTCCCGATCCGGCGTCACCGGCCGGGTGGCCCGATGCCGACCCCGGGACCCAGAGCTTCGCCGCGCCGGCAATGCCGCCTGCGCAAACATCGTTGACTAGCCTAGCGCCTTTGCCACGCGCCGAAGGGGCGCAAAGTGCGAGCCAGCAGGGTGGTCCGACGCATGGCGATGTGTTTCTGGACGGTGCGCGGGTCGGGCACTGGATGTCGGATACCCTCGCGCGCGCGGTGTCCGGTCCGTCGGGCGGCTGCACGGCATTCGATCCGACCATGAGCGCCGCCTGGCCCGGCGCGTTGCAGGGGCGCTGAGCATGTCAGTGCTGTTGCTCGGCCCGGTGGTCTTCGAGGCGTTCGAGGTGCCGGCAAAAATCGGCTTCGGCGGCCATCAGCGCATCGTGGTTCACACCCTTCCGGGTGGCGCGCGGGTGCTCGACGCCATGGGACGGGACGACGCGCCGATCACCTGGACGGGCGCCTTCAGCGGCCCCGATGCGATGCTGCGGGCGAGGCTGCTGGACACGCTGCGCAGCGAAGGCGCGGTGTGGACGCTGGCGTGGGACGCCTTCAGCTTCAGCGTGGTGGTGGCCGAGTTCCACGCGCAATACGAGCGGTCCAACTGGATCCCCTATCGCATCAGTTGCACGGTGCTCGCCGACAATGCCGCGGCGTTGCTGCAGGCGGTGGCGGGACTGGGCGGCCAGATGCTGAGCGACCTCGCCGCCGCTGGCGGGTTCCAGGGGGTCGATGTCGGCGGTGTGAGCGAGGCGCTGGCAACGTCCGGGCCGGCCGGTCAGGTCGCGGCGATGACGCAGCTCAACTCCGGCATCGTGCAAGGCATCGTCGGGGCCGGCCTCGCGGTGGGAAATGCCGGCGACGTCGCCGCTGCGGTCGCCGGCGCCGGCGCGCTGGCGCAACTGACGGCGGCGCGCGGCTATGGGCTGCGGGCGCAGGCGATATTGCAGAACCAGGGAGGCTGAGCCATGCAAAGCGTCACGGTCGCTGGCGGCACGCTGTTTCGCGTGGCGCTCGACTGGTTGGGCGATGCCACGCAATGGGTGCGGATCGCGCAGCTCAACGGACTGTCGGACCCGACGCTGAGCAGCCTGGTGACGCTGCGGCTGCCGAAGGTCGATCCCGGCGCCGGGGGCGGCATTGTCAGGCAGTGAGGCGGTGCGGGCGCCGCGCCTGCTGGTGCTGGCAGACGGCGTTCCGGTGCAAGGCGCGCTGTCGGCCCGCATCGTCAACACCAACCACTACGGCGCAGATCGGTTCAGCGTCGGCCTGTCGCTGTCCGCCGATCCGTCGATGGGTCCGGCGTTCTGGGCCGCCATCGGCAACTGCACGCTCGACGTGCAGTTCGGCTTCGCGGGCGCGGTATTCACCAGCCTGGTGCAAGGTCTTGTCGACAGCGTCAACATCGATGCCGTGGCACGGGTCGCCCGACTGGAGGGACGCGACCATACTGCCGCGCTGATCGAGGCGCGCACGCAGGAGACGTTCGCCAACCGCACCTCCAGCGAGGTCGCGACGCTGCTTGCCGGCCACCATGGCCTCACCGCCGACGTGCAGGCGACCACGACCCCGGTTGGCCGCTACTGGCAACTCGAACACGACCACATCACGCTCGACCAGTTCAGCCGCGCCACGACCGAGTGGGACCTGCTGGTGGGACTGGCGGGGCGTGAGGGCTTCGATGTCTGGGTGCGCGGCTCGACGTTGCATTTCCGGCCCTCGGCCACGGCGGCGATGCCGGGCGCGGTGCTGCGCCCGCGGGCCACGGCGTCCGGTCCGGCCAACGTGACCGCGCTGCACCTGGAACGGTCATTGACGCTCGCGCGCGATATCGAGGTGGTGGTGAAAAGCTGGAACAGCCGGCTGGCGAAGGGCTTCACCGAAACTGTCCGGGCCAGTCGGCGCGGCGTTACCGGAGCGGCCCTGCAGGAGCCGGTGCAGCGCTACAGTTTCGTGGTGCCAGACCTGCTGCCCGGCGCCGCGCTGCAACTGGCGCAACGCAAGCTGGCGCAACTGTCGCGGCACGAGCGGGTGGTGGTGGCCGAGATGCCCGGCGAGCTGTCGCTCGACGCGCGCATGTTGGTGAGCGTCGAGGGCACCGGCGGCGACTTCGACCAAAACTACTGGATCGATGAGGTCTCGCGCAGCATCGACGTGCGGCGCGGATTTCATCAGACGGTGCGCGCCCGCAACGCTTCGCCCGGCCTGGAGGTGCTGTGATGGAGCGGTTCGTGAACGCGATGAAGTCGCACGCCGCGGCCCTCGACCGCGCCACCGGGCAGGCCCGCTTCGGCGTCGTCACCAGCGTCGATCCGGCACGGAGCGCGGCACGGGTGGCGTTGCAGCCGGAGGGCGTGGTGACCGGCTGGCTGCCGGTGCTCAGTGCCTGGGTGGGCGCCGGTTGGGGCATGGCGTGCCCGCCGGCGCCGGGCGACCAGGTGCTGGTGCTGGCGCAGGAGGGCGACAGCGACCACGGGGTGATTGTCGGCCGCGCCTGGAGCGATCAGGCGCGCGCGGTGGCGGCTCCGGTCGGCGAGTTTTGGCTGGTCCATGCCACCGGCAGCTTTATCAAACTGTGCAACGACGGCAGCATCCAGATGCAGGGCGACCTGCGCGTCGCGGGCGACGTGTACGACCGCCACGGCAGCCTCGACCGGCTGCGCCGGCATTACGACGCGCATACCCGTGACGATCCGCAGGGCGGCGCCGTCTCCACGCCAAACCAGCAAGACTGAACAGGAGGATTCCATGGCCGATCTCTGGCATCAGTTCGCTGCCGACCTGCAAGACGGCGTGACCGGCGACCTTGCCGGCGTGGACGGCGCGCTGCTCGGCCAGCAACGGGTGCTGCGCCGGTTGTTGACCAATCCCGGCGACTACCTTTGGCAACCGGGATATGGCGCCGGGCTGGCCCAGTTCGTCGGCGCTCCGGTCGATGCCGCGCGCATCGGCGGCGTGATCCGCAGCCAGATTTTCCTCGAGGCCGCGGTGGCGCGCACGCCCGAGCCGCAGGTCGATGTGCAGGCGGCCGGCGACGGCAGCGTCTATGTGGCGATCCGCTACACCGACGTCGCAAGCGCCGCCACGCAGGTTTTGCAGTTCAGCGTTGGAGGCCAAACATGAAGTTGCCATTACAGGACTTTCCCACCATCGTGGGCAACGCCGCCGCGGCCGTGCAGGGCGCCGCACGCCAACTGCTCGATCTTTCGGTCGGCAGCACGCTGCGGGCGGTGCTGGAGGCGAACGCCAGCCTGGCGCTGTGGCTGCAGTGGCTCATCATGCTGCTGCTGCAGACCACGCGCGCCGCCACCAGCATCGGCCCCGACCTCGACAGCTGGGTGGCCGACTTCGGTCTGCTGCGGCTGCCGGCGCTGCCCGCCGCGGGGCAGGTGCAGTTCGCGCGCTTCGTGGCCAATGCCGCGGCCCTGGTGCCGAGCGGAACCGTGGTGCGCACCGCGGACGGATCGCTGAGCTACATCGTCGTGCCCGACGTGGCGCAGCCGACCTGGAGTGCGGCGCTGGCCGGCTACCTGGTGCCGGCGGGTGTCGCCAGCGTCAACGTTCCGGTGCAGGCGGCGGCCGGCGGCAGTGCCGGCAACGTGCAGGTCGGGGCGGTGTCGTTGATCGCGGCGGCGTTGCCGGGCATCGACACGGTCGGGAACGCCCAGCCTCTCGCCAACGGTGTCGACGCCGAGAGCGACATTGCCCTGCGCGCACGGTTCCAAAGCTTCCTCGACACTCGTGCGAGGGCCACGCCGCTTGCGGTGGGTGCCGCGATCCAGGCGCAGCGCCAGGGTTTATCGTACTCCATCGCCGAGAACGTGGCGCCGGACGGCAGCGTGCGCATGGGCAGCTTCCTGGTCACCGTCGATGATGGCAGCGGGACGCCGCCGTCGGACGTGATCGCTGCCGCGGCGGTGGCGATCGAAGCGGTGCGGCCGGTCGGCACCACCTATGGCGTGCGGCCGCCGACGGTGGTTCCGGTGTCGGTCAGCATGATCGTGACGGTGCTGCCGGCGAGTGCTCACGACAGCGTTGCGGCGCGCGTCGCCGCGGCGGTTGCCGGCTACGTCGATGCGTTGCCGATCAGCGTGGGACTCCCGTACAGCCGCCTGGCGCAACTTGCCTATGGCGCTTCGGCCCTGGTGGTGAACGTCGGCGGCGTGTTGCTGGCCGGGGGCGTTGCCGATGTCTCGCCGGGCGGCGGCGGCGTGCTCAAGGCCGGCGCCGTGACGGTGGGCTGAGCGATGTCGCAGTTGCCGACCACAGGGGATCAGGACGACATGGTGGCGCGGCTGCGCGCCGTGTTGCCGGCGCGCTGGTTCCCGGACACCGCGCCGGTGCTCGGCGGGCTGCTCGCGGGACTGGCCAACGCCGCCGCCGGCGCCCACGCGCTGCTCGGCTATGCGCGCGCGCAGACCCGGCTCGGCACCGCGACCGATCTGTGGCTCGATCTCGTTGCCGGCGACTGGTTCGGCAACCGCGTGGCGCGGCGAAGCGGCGAGGGCGATGCCGCGCTGCGGCTGCGCATCCGCCAGGAACTGCTGCGCGAGCGGGGCACGCGGGGCGCGCTGGTGGCGCAGGTCACGCAGTTGACGGGTCGCCCGCCGACGGTGTTCGAGCCGGCGCGACCGGCCGACACCGGCGCCTGGGGCATTGCCTGCGGCTACGGGGTGGGTGGCCGCTGGGGCAGCCTGGCGCTGCCGTTCCAATGCTTCGTCACCGTGCATCGTCCGGCCGGCGTCGGCATCGCCTTGGTCGACGGCTATTGCGGCGTGCTCGGCGGCTACGGCGTGGGCGCCATCGAGTATGCCGGCGCCGGGCTGCTCGCGGGGCCGGTCGGCGACGCCGACATCATGGTCGCGATCGCCGGCGTGATGCCCGCGGCCGGCATCGCCTGGACGCGCATCATTACCTGAATTGCCAGGCTTCAACCCCATTCTTCGGAGCAACCATGGACCGCAGCATCGTCTATCTGGGCAGCATCCCGCTCGACACCGATCTGCTGAACAGCAACCGCAACGCCATGATCGCCCTGGGCGCGCTGCTCGCGGCGGCCATCGGCGCGCTGCCGACCATCGACGGGCTGGCCGTGACGGCGGTGGCGGCAACGCTCGCCGTCAGCGTCGGGCCTGGCAGCATCACCACGCTGGGGCCGGTGGACCAGAGCGCCTACGGTTCGCTGCCGGCCGATGGCGCCGACGTCGTGGTGCGCATGGGCATCAACACGGCGGCGGTGCCGTTGCTGCTGGCGCCACCGCTCGCCGCAGGGTCGGAGATCACTTACCTGATCCAGGCGGCGTTCCAGGAGAGCGACGCCAATCCCGTCGTGCTGCCCTACTACAACGCCGCCAATCCGGCGCAGCCCTATCTCGGCGCAGCCAACTCCGGTGTGGCGCAGCCCACGGTGCGGACGCAGCGCGTGGCGCTGCTGGCCAAGCCGGGTGGCATCACCGCGCCCGGCAACAGTGCCGCCCCGGCCCCCGACGCCGGATGGACCGGGCTGGCGATGGTGGTGCTGGAGGCTGGCCAGACGGCGCTCGCTGTCGGCAGCGTCGTGCCGTATGCGCCGACGCGGGTCATCCCGGCCAAGCTCGGCGATCTGCGCCCAGGCTTCGCGGCGGCCACGGTGTTCACCCAATCGGGCAGCTTCATGGTGCCGCAGGGCGTGACCCGGTTGCGCGCCACGGTGATCGGCGGCGGCGGCGCCGGCGGCACCCACAGCGTGCTGCCGAGTGGCGGCGGTGGCGCCGGCGGGCGGGCAACCGCCTGGTTGAGCGGGCTGGCGCCGGGCAGCGTCATCCCGGTGACGGTGGGCGGCGGCGGCATTGGCGCCGCCACGGCGCCAACCGGCCTGGTTCAGGGACCACCGGGCGGCAGCAGCAGCTTTGGCAACTACGTCAGCGCCTCGGGCGGCAATGGCGGCGCCGGCGGCACGGCGATGACGACCTGCGCCGGCGGCATCGGCGGCCAGGGCTACGGCGGCAGCGTGCAGGAGGGCGGCGGCTGCGGCAGCGATGCCATCCAGGTCGGCCTGCGCGGCGGCGACGGCGGCGGGCCGGGCGGCGGTCGTGGCACGTCCGGCGCGGTGCAGGGCATCTTCGCCCAGGGTCCGGGCGGCGGAGGCGGCGGCGCCGGGGTGAACCAACCCGGCGGACTGGGCAACGGCGCGCCCGGCGGCAACGGGTTCAACGGCCTCGTCATCGTGGAGTATTGAGCAATGGCCACCTATGCGCGCGTCCAAGCCAGCGTGGTGATGGAGCTGTTCACCACCAGCCAGCCGATCGCCGGCCTGTTCCAGGCGAGCATCCTGTGGGTCGACGTGACGACGGCCAACCCCGCGGTGCAGGTCGGTTGGCTGGCGCAGTCGGACGGCACCTTCGCATTGCCCGCCGCCGCCCCGGTCGCCGTCCCGGCGCTGACGCTTGGCGGCGTGCAGACGCAGCTTGCCGCGTTGCAGGCGCAGGTGGCGGCGCTTGTCGCCGCGGCCTCGGCGCATTGATCGGAGCAGCAGCATGTCCGCCTCCCTCACCCCGCTCGCCCATGTCTGGCGTCCCAGCGCCGCCCGCCGGGTCGTGCTCGACGGTTTCCTGCCGACCCCGCGCGGCACGGCGCTGACCGTGCCCGCGCCGCTTAGCTGGCCGGCAAAGGACCCTGCCGACACGCTCGACTATGAAATCGACGTCAGCCAGGCGCTGGCCGGCAACGAAGGCGACGGGATCACGGCAGTTACCGTCGTGGTGCTCCCCGCCGGTGAGCTGTTGCCCGGCGTGGTGGCGGCCGACGGCGAGGTTGCGGTGCTGTGGTTTTCCGGCGGCGTCGCCGGCACGACCTACGTGGTGACGGCGAGCATCGTCACCGCGAGCGGACGGGCCATCAGCCGGGCGGTGTTGCTGCCGGTGCAGCCGTTGGCGACCGCCGCCTCGCCCACCGTCGCGACGGCGCTCACCACGCAGGCCGGCAGCGTCGTCACCGACCAGTTCGGGACCCCGATCCTGGTCGCCCAGTAGCAGCAACCCCGAATACGGAGACGACCCGATGCCAACCGTGTCGCAGTTGCCGAGCGCAACTTCCACCAATGACGACGATCTGCTGATGCTGGTGCAAGGCGGCCTCAGCGTTGCCGCCAGCACCGGCCTGCTGCTGGCGGGAACGCAATCGGCGCTGACGCTGGCGCAGGGCGCGTTGCTGGGACGGGTCAGCGCCAGTCCGGGCGGGCCGGAGGCGGTGGTCCTGGGCAGCGGCTTTTCGCTGAGCCAGGGCGTGCTGGCAGCCGACACCGCGGTGCTGGCGACCGTCGCGAACCCATCCTTCACCGGCACGCCGACCGCGCCGACGCAGGCGGCGGGGAGCGCCAACGCGGCCATCGCCACCACCGCCTTCGTCGCCGCGAGCCAGCCGGCGCTGGTGTTCACCGGCGACGTGCTGGGTTCCGGCAGCTCGCCGATCGCCCTGGCATTGCCGCCCATCGCAACCCCCGGGGTGTTCACCAAGCTCACGGTCAACGCCAAGGGCCAGGTGACCGCAGGCGCCGCCATCGCCGCCGCCGATGTCACGGCGGCGCTGGGCTACACGCCGGGCAGCATGGCGCAGCAATCCGCCTCCGGGGTCGCGATCACCGGCGGCAGCATCGCCGGCGCCGATTTGTCTGCCGGCAGCCTGCGCGCGTTGCACGGCACGACTGCCCGCACCGCCGCGGCGCGGGCAGCGGACCGGCTGCTGCTGCTTGACTACGGCGCCGATCCCACCGGGATCGCCGACAGCGGGCCGGCGTTCTCGGCGGCACTCAACACGCTGCCGTCCGGAAGCGCCGCGCGGCTGTTCGTGCCGCGCGGCGTGTATCGCCTGAGCGGCATCATCTACCCGCCCGCCGGAGTGTCCGTCACGGTCGAGTTCGAGGACGGCGCCAGCTTCAGCGGTCCGGGCTTCCTGGCCGTCGCCCGGGTGGAGTCGCGTCAGGGGCCGTTCCGAATTGCTCAGACCGGAGGCGGGTTCTTCCCGTATGCCGCGGGCGTCGGCGTCGCCGGGAACCTGCCGTTCAACTACGAACTGGTGGAGAACAACCCGCAGAACTCGGCCGCCGCCCGCGTGGCATGGGCTCGCGACTACACCAACGTCAACCTGTATTCGAAGTATGCAGGCGGCATCGACTTCGCCGAGCAGAATATCTACGCCTGGCCGAACCTGCTCGACAACTCTTCCGGCTGGGGCCACTGGGAAGTCATCACCGGCGCCACCTACGACGAGGACACCGCCTCGCGCGCCCAGCTCAGCGCCTCGGCCGAGCATTCCGAGTTCGACGTGGTCAACAACGGCCCCGACCATGGCTGGACCTTCCAGTCCGGCATCGGAACCGCGGTGCAGGGCATGTCGATGGACCCGTGGGGCCAGAACGGGCTATACGGCGGCCATATCCTGTACGCCTACGGCAGCGTCGGCGGCTATAGCGAGGGGGCCGGAATCAACCGGCGCTGGATCGCCTACCCGGCCGCCTACAGTGCCGGCAACCCGGCGGCGGTGGCGCGCGCGAGCACGCTCACGATCAGCATGGACCTGACCGCGTCGGCCACCGCCTATATCGGCGCGGGCGGCGTGGTCACCGGCGTCACCGTGAACGGCGGCGGCGGTCTCTACGCCAGCCTGCCCGGCGTGGTGTTCAGCGGTGGCGGCGGCAGCGGCGCCACCGGCACCGCAAAGCTGGTCGGGGGCGCGGTGGTGGGCGTCACGCTGGGCAACGCCGGTTCGGGCTATTCCGCCGCGCCCGCGGTGACGTTCGTGGGGGGTGGCGTGCCGGCCCCGGCCATGGTCACGCTGACGCTCAACGCCGACGGCAGCCACGGCGACCTGGCGTCGATCGCCGCGGCCGTGCGGTCGGCCAACATCCCGTATGTAAACGCCAGCGTCGCCGTCTGGGGTGGGGCGGTTTCGAGCCTGGTGCTGTTCGGCACCGCGCCGGGCGACCTCGGCACGCTGACGCTGGGCGGGTCGGCGCTGGCGACGCTGGGCATCCCGGCGCAACCCTACACGACGCTGCGCAACGACACGGCGGTGGTGTTCGGCGGCAGCGGCAGCGTGGCGGCGGGCGCGCAACTGACCGTCAACGGCGTCGTCGTGACGGTTGCCGGCGCTGGCGCGCCCAGCGACGTTGCCGCCGCGATCAACGCGGCCGGGCTGTCAGGGGTCAAGGCCGACGTAGCCTCGGCCGGGCAACTGGTGCTGACGGCGCATCTGCCCGATCAGCCCTGCGGCCTGGTGCTGTCGCAGCCGGCGGGGGCCACGACGCTGCAGGCATTGAGCCTGCCCGCCGCGACGATCCTGCCGCCGACCCCGCCCAAGGCGTTCGCCACGGCGATGGGCGAAATCGGCGCGCCGGCCTGCCGCCCCGGCGACGCGATCAGCCTTTCCGCCACCGACCTCGCCGGCAACAGCCACGGGCCGGTGGTGGCGGTCGTCGGCAGCGACGGCAGCGTCGTCGGCGTGGTGGCGGCGGTCCGTGCGGCGCTGGCGGCGGCCGGCTGGCTAAGTTCCGGCTTCGCGGCGTTGACCGCGGCGCCGGCGCTGGTCGCCTGCTACGCGCACAACGGCGTCGGCATCGTCATCCGCAACACCGGCGGCGGCACGCTCACGCTGGCCAATGCCGCCGGCACCCCGCTCGACACGCTCGGGCTGGTAGCGGGAACCTGCCAGCCCGGCGGCTACTCGGCAGGCTCGCAAACCGTCTACATGGCGGCGCCGAACAGCATCGCGCCACAGGGCCGCGGCGTGTTCGTGGGCGGCAGCACGGTGCCCGACCGCAGCGTCTGGCCGCACGCGCCGGCCGAGTTCCGCGGCAGCTTCGCGCACGGGCTGCGCATGGACCGGGCGAGCTTCGCCGATGGCTGCGGCGTGCTGCTCGGGAGTGCGCAGTCGATCGCCTGGGGCATCGGCGGACCTATGCTCTCCGCCACCGCCGCGGTGGTGACGCTGAGTGCCCCAGCCGTCATGCCGGGGCTGACGCTGACTGCGCTGCCGACCAGCAACGTCGGGTTGGGCGCGGGAACCATCTGGAACAACGCCGGCGTCCTTTCCATCGCCTGAAGGAGCTAATGCCGTGCAAAATACCAAGCCTCTGCTTGCAGCGTTGCTGATTGCCGCCATGACGCCGGCGCAGGCGCAAACCCTGCCGGCGCCGCTGTTCGCCACACCTGGCGCGTCCGACGCCTCCGGCCGGGCGGCGACGACGGCCTGGGTGAGAAGCCAAGGCTACCTGTCGTCCGTCACGTCCGGCCAGGTCGCCGCCGCCCTGGGATTCGCGCCGCAGCGAGCCGCCGTATTCAACGTGCTCGACTACGGGGCGGTGGCGGACGGCGTCACCGACATCGGCCCGGCGTTGCGCCTCATCGCCGCCAAGCTCAACGCGGGTACGGCCAACGTCGTCCTGATCCCGGCCGGCAGCTACGCGCTGAACAGCGCCGTGGTGTTCACCATCGGCGCCCCGACCATCGAGGGCCAAGGTTACAACGAGGGCGCCAACCCCACCTCCGGCAGCGGCACCTGGCTCACGATCAACGCCGCCGGGTTCGTGCCGTTCACCTTCTCCGGCGCGTTCGCGCGTGGCGCCATCGTGCGCAACATCGCCGTGACGCAGGTCCATCCATCGCAGGTGAGCGGCTGGGCGCCGACCAATTACGATTACGTATTCAAGGTGCTGAACACGCTGAGCGAGGTCACCTTCGACAACGTGCTGTTCGCAGGCGTCAACCGCGGCATCTACGCCGACAACTCGGGCCGGCTGCTGATCCGCAAGGTGACGGGCCAGTTCTTCACCGCCGGCGTCGAGATCGACGACTGCTATGACATCCCGCGCATCGACTATTTGCACGCCTGGACCTATGCGACGACCAGCCCGTACGTGCTGGCCTACCAGGAGGCGAACCTCGACACGGTGATCCTGCGGCGCGTCGACGGCATCTTCATCGGCGATCTCTTCACGTTCGGCACGCGCGACGCGCTGTATCTGACGACCGGCGGCAATGGCGTCACCACGAAGCTGTATGCCAACAGCATCTACGCCGACTTCTCCAAGTATGCCGTCCTGGCGGATGGCAACGGCATCAGTGGCCAGTTCGGCAAGGTCACCACGCAGCACCAGGACTTCGCCGCCGGCGGTGGCGTGGTGATCGCGGCCAGCCGTGGAATGCTGGTCACCGGCAACACCGACCAGTTCCAGATCGACCAGTGGCGCAGCAACAGCGTCGGTGGCCCGGCGATCGACGTGGAAGGCTACAACAACCGCGTCACCGTCTCCGACCTTTGGGCAAACACGTTCTTCGCCACGTCGGCCGGCGACGGCACGCCGGCGGTGTTCGTGGCCAACAGCGGCGTCAACCCGGCCAACTTCGTGCAGGTGCAGGGCACGCCATTCCTGCAAGGGCCGGCGCCGCTGTATCTCTACAATGCGGCCGGAAACGCCGGGCGGCTGCGGGTGCCGTCGATGAATGCCGCCGGCAACGACGCCAACGAGCCGCGCCTCTACAGCAACGGCGCCGGCAACCCGGTCAGCGTGGCGGCGATCGGCAGCGACGCCAGCGTCGACCTGCAACTGCAGGCCAAGAGCGTCACCGGCAGCGTCAAGCTGCAGGCCAACGGCCAGACGGTCGTGCGCGTCGACGACGCCAACGGCGGCACCGACGACGTGCTGTTCCGCTCCGGCGCAGGCACGATGAACCTGATAGCCGAGGGCGGCGACACGAACATCGATTACTTCGTGACTCCGAAGGGCGTCGCCGGCGGCGTCCGGCTGCAGGCCAACGGCTCGACCACGCTACGCACCGACAACCCGAATGCCGTGGCCGATGATTTGCTGGTGCGGCCCGGCGCCGGCACCATGGCGCTGACGGCGGAAGGCACTGACGCGAACATCAACCTGGTGCTCAATCCTAAAGGCAACGGGACCGTGGCGCTTGGCACATCCCCCACGCTCACCGACAACAGCCCCAACGTCGTCACTTCGGCTTGGGTCAAAGGCCAGGCGTATCTAGTTGCCGCGCCTGTTTCCTCCGTGGCCGCACGCACCGGAGCGATCACGCTCACGCACTCGGACGTGACGGACTGGACCAGCGCCACCGGCGCCTTTCTGACGGGCATCACGTCGTCGCAGGTAACGACGGCGCTGGGCTACACACCGACCTCTGGCGGCATCACTGCGCTCACCGGCGATGCAACCTCCAGTGGGGGAGGTAGCGCATCCCTTACGTTGGCAACGGTGAACAGCGGCGCAGGGGCGTTCGGCAACTCCACCAGCGTGCCAACGCTGACGATCAACGCAAAGGGCCTGGTCACGGCGGCATCCGCTACGTCGATCCCCACCGCTGGAACGTCGACGGCGGGCCTTATCACCACCACGGCGGCGGCGGCGGCGGCTCCCGTCCAGTCCGTCAACGGAGGCACCGGAGCAGTCACGGGGCTGCTCAGTGCCGCCACCGCGGCCACGACATACGCGCCAAAGGCTTCCCCGACCTACACCGGCACCGTGACCGTTTCGGGCAGCGCCAACAACGCGACGATCACCGGAGCGGCTGCGGGCAACGCCGCGACCATCGCGGCCACCGGCACCGACACCAGCGTGGATCTGTTTGCCGTGGCGCAGGGCAGCGCCGGCAGCGTCCGCCTGCGCGCCAACGGCGTCACCGTGCTGCGCACGGACAGCCCCGGCGCCGGCACGTCCGACCTGCTGGTGCGCGGCGGCGTCGGGGCAGTGGCGCTGACGGTCGAGGGGGCCGCGAACGGCAATCTGCTGCTCAACCCCGCAGGCGCCGGCACCGTGGTCATCCCGACCGTCGTCGCAACGGACAACTCGAGCAACGCGGCCAGCACCGCGTTCGTGAAGGCCCAGGGCTTCGTCACCTCCGGCGTGCTGCAGGTGGACAGCTTCACCGCGTCGGGCGCCTGGACGCTCAACCCGGCGGCGAAATACATCCGCGCCATCCTGATCGGCTGCGGGTCCTCGGGCGCGGGCGGCGTCACCGCCACCGCGGGCACGGCCTACAGCGGCGGCGCGGGCGGCAGTGCCGCGGAAGCGATGGTCATCGAGGGGCCGGCGATATCGTTCAGCAGCGGGGCGGTGACGCTTTGCACCGCCCCTGCGGGTGGCGCCGCGGCGAGTGCGGGCATAGCGGGCGGCAGCGCAATGTGGAACGGCCACACGGCATTCGGCGGCGGGGCGCCGGCACCGGGCGCCGCCGGCATCTCGGCGGCCAGCGGCGGGAGTGCCGGCTATCGCGGCGCTGGCGGCAACGCATCGGGCGCGAGCGCCGGGTCGGCCGGCGCCGGCAGCGGCTCCGCCGGCTCGTCCGGCAGCGGAATCGGCAACACAATCGCCTACCTGGGCGGGTCGGGCGCCGACGGCACGGTTGCCTCAACCAATAGCGGCGGAAACGCTGTCCAGGGGCCTGCCGGCGGCGGCGGCGACGGCTCGACCGCGGGCGGCGCGGGCGGCGCTGGCGGCGCCCCGCTGCTGCGGGTGGTGCAGTGGTGACCGCGCCCGCAAGGCTGCCGTAGCCGGATCATCGCGGCGACCGGCGGGGCGCTGCAACCCCAATCCAAAGGAACTCGAAAATGAGTTTGTCCCAGGCCCCGTTTTCCGGCGGCTGGCAACTCGACCGGCGTGTCTCCGCGGCATTCGTGGTGACCGTCGTGGCGCAGGTCGGCGCGATGGTGTGGTTCCTGGCCGCCCAGCACGCGACGCTCAACGACCACGACCGCCGCATCCCGGCGCTGGAACTCGCGATCCGCGACATCGACCGTGTCGGCGAGGCGCACTGGACCGAGATCACCGAACGCCTCGCCCATCTGGAGGATGGTCAGGACGAGGTCAAGCGGGTGCTCGGCATCGTGGTGATGTCGCGCGCCAGGGCGGCGCGGCCATGAGCGCGTTCGACAGGGCGTTCGCGTTCGTGCTGGGCCATGAGGGCGGCCTGTCCAAGGAGGCCGCCGACCCCGGCAACTGGACCGGCGGACGGGTCGGCCAGGGCGTGCTGCGCGGCACCGCCTGGGGGATCTCCGCCGCAGCCTACCCGATGTTGGACATCGCGGCGCTGACGCCCGCCGACGCGCAGGCGATCTATCGGCGGGATTACTGGGACCCGCTCGCCTGCGACACGCTGCCGCCGCCACTGGCGCTGCTGGTGTTCGACGCCGGCGTGAACAACGGCGTCGGCCGGACCGCGCGCTGGCTGCAGGGTGTCGCGGGGGCGGAGCCCGATGGCGCCATCGGGCCGCTGACCCAGGCGATGCTGGCGAAGATCCTGGCCGAGCAGGGCGGCGCGGCGATCTGCGCCGAGTTCCAGGCTGGCGAAGATCCTGGCCGAGCAGGGCGGCGCGGCGATCTGCGCCGAGTTCCAGGCGCAGCGCCTGGCGTTCATGGCCGGACTGGCGGGCTGGCGGGTGTTCGGGCTGGGCTGGGCGCGCCGGCTGTGTGCGTTGCCGTATCAATCCTTGCAGATGGAGGCGAACTGATGCTGCCATTGATCCCGCTGGCGATTTCGTTGGCGCCGGAGCTGGCGCGCTGGCTGTTCGGCCCGAAAGCCGCCGACACCGCAACCGCCGTCTCCGCCGCGGTGCAGGCGGCGACCGGCACGCCCGACGAGGCTGTGGCGCAACAGGTGCTGGCGCGCGACCCGCAAGCCACGGCGCTGCTGCGGGTGCAGCTGGCGCAGATCGCGGCGGCGGCGGATGAGGCGGCGTGGCAAGCCGAGTTCGGCGCGCTCACCGCCGAGCTGCGCGACGTGGCCGACGCGCGGGCGCAGACCCTGGGGCTGGCTCAGGCACACAGCCGGGTGCAGTGGGCGCCGGCGGTGGTAAGCCTGGTGGTGCTGGTGACGTTCGCGGTGGTGATGTGGGCGGCTTTGTCCAGCACCCTTCCGGCCGGCAGCGAGACCATTCTCAACATGCTGCTCGGCACGCTGGCGGCCATGGCGACCAGCGTGGTCGGGTATTGGGTGGGCAGTTCGTCCGGGAGTGCCGCGAAGACCGAAATGCTCTACCGATCGACCCCGCCGCCGCTTGGCGGGAACAGTCCCGCCGCTTGATCTCGACCGAGGCTGGGCAGGATGCTAGGGTGGTTGACGGCAAACTAACGGAAAAGTCTTTCAAGCCTTGCCGCCGTATGCGGCGGTTTGGGAAGGATGTCCGGGTTGAAAGGCAGGCTTAACTTGATGGGGCAGGCATGACCGATTGGCGCGATGACGGCGTGCGGGTAATCAAGGGCGACCGCCTCGACCCCGCCACCGCCCAGACACCGGGCATGTTCCGTCAGGCTGCCATCAACCATGCCCGCGTCGGCGCGCAGAGGTTGTGGGCAGGCACGGTGCGGATCGAGCCCGACGCCCGCACCGGCGCCCACCACCACGGCGCGCTGGAAAGCGTGATCTACGTCGTCCGTGGGCGGGCGCGGATGCGTTGGGGCGATGCGTTGGAGTTCGTGGCCGAAGCGGACGCCGGCGACTTCATTTTCATCCCGCCCTATGTGCCGCATCAGGAAATGAACGCGAGCGCCGACGAGCCGTTGGAATGCGTGCTGGTGCGCAGCGACAGCGAGGCGGTGGTGGTCAACCTCGATATCGAAGCGGCGGCGCTGCCAACCGCCGTGGAATGGATCGACCCGATCCACCGCAAGACGCCTGATTTAACGTGACACATCTTGTCGCGTCCATGAAGCCGAACGGAGTCGTTGATGTCTGGACAGTCTATCGCCAACCTTCTTCCCGCCATCATGCGCGACACCATCGTCGGCCTCGTGCGTCGTGACGGCGCCGACCTCTCCGCGCGACAACTGAGCGTGCTGCTGATCTGCTTTCTGGAGGACGGCCCCCACACCGTTCGCGGCCTCGCCGAGCGGCTGCATGTGGCCAAGCCGGCAATCACCCGCGCCCTCGATCGGCTGGAGCACTTCGATCTGGTACGTCGCGCGCCAGATCCGCGTGACCGCCGCAGCGTTCTGGTAAGCCGCACCGCGCCAGGCGCCAGCTACATCAGCCACCTGCGCACGTTGATGCAGGCGGCTGCGCGGGTGCATGATGGCGATGCGGCTCCCAGCCGGGAAAACCACGCTGCCTCCGCCTGACCGGCGAAACCGCTTCGGTCCGCGGCCGTTAATCCTGCTAGGAGAGCCTGCCATGCCGTCGAGCAAAAAGACCGTTGCAAAGACCGTCGCCAAGCCAAGCGACAATCCTCTCGACCCATCTCCGGAACACGAACAGCGAATCCGCGAACGCGCCTACCATCTTTGGGAAGTGGACGGCTGTCCGGCAGGACGCGACGCCGAATATTGGGAACGGGCTCGCGAGCTTGATGCAATTGCAACCAGCCCAGGCGCCGGGCAACGGCCCGTCGATGCGCCCGAAGTGCTCGACCAGGCCGATTTGCAGGAAAACCTTGGCGAGTTCCCTGACCGCAGCGCCGACCAGGGCGAGCGCCTGGTCACGCCGATGACCAAAAAGCAGTCGCGGGCCTCACGCACCCGTTGACGGATTGCCTGGATGCCCGATCTGCGGCGGCGCGAATGGTGAGCCGGCCGTTCATTGCCGTACGGCGCCACGGCACGGTGGCGGCGAAACCGCATGACCCGCCGCCCAGCCCCGCCTGATCCAGGTCAGGGCGCCACTGGTTCGCCGTGACGCGACCGCATCGTGTCTCCTCAACCATCACATCCAACTCCAGCGGTCTGTTCGGCTCCAGCTCGTTGATTGCCCAGCCCTCGACGCGGAGCACGCCATCGTGCAGGATGGCGCGCTCAAGGTTACCTCGCAGCCTGACTTCGGCCGAAAAGCTGTCGGATGTATGCAGGCCGAGGTCGCCGCGCATCGCGGTGAGGTCGGACCCGCACTCGATCCTCGTATGGCACGATCTGTCCGACCCCGCATTCGCAACCGAGGGCGGCCTCCCGAACAGCAGTTCGCTGTCGCCGCCATTGGCCAGGTAGGTTTCGGTCAGCGCCCCCTCGGTCACCAGCACGTCGTGACTGTCCAGTTGCAGATGGAGGTAGTTCACGCCCTCCGCCGGCCGTTCGCGTGTCACGGCCACGCCGTCCACCAGCGCCACCGCCGGCACCAGCGTGCGGCCATGCCGGGAGCGGAGCAGGATGCCATGCTGCGGCGATAGCCAGAGCGGTCTTTCGGGCACCAGTCGTCCAAGGGCCTGGCCTAGCGCGCCGGCGGCGACACGCACCGGGCGCAACTGCGGGGATTGCTCCAGCGCCGCCGCCGCGTGATGCGCCCACCCGACCCAGCACACGCGGCGCCACTCGCCACCGCCAGTCAATACCCGCTCGCCAGGCACGATTGCCTCCACCGGCCGGTAACCTGACCGGGTCATAATCCTGGTGCCGGCGACGAAGCACGGCACCATGGCGACCCTGGTTCCGCCCAATCCGTCGGCGGCAATGCTGAAGGCCACCGCGGTAGGGTCGATGCCTGCCGCCACCGCCATCTTGATGCTGCCTGCCGCGCCGAGGTCGAGCACGCTGATGCCGCCCTGGGCCATTGTGGGCGGCGACCAGGCCGCCTGGGTCACGGTGCCGGACGCGAAGTCGAACGCATCGCCGAACGCCATGCCGGTCACCGTGGCGGCCAGGCTCGACGCGGACCCAAACAGCGCCAGCGTGCCCGATCCCGCCGAACTGGGCGGCTGGAAAATCACCTGCGCCGATGCCGTGATACCGGCTGCCGCGAACAGCGTGGCGCCCGGTGCGATCAGCACTTCGCCGCCGCCGTCGATTGCGCCGAAGCACGTCAGGGTGCCGCCTTGCGCCAGCATCACGCCGCCGTCGGCCAGCGCCCCGCGCAGCACCCCGAACCCCGACAAGGTGCCGCCGGACGTGATGGCCAGCGTCCCGGCCGCCGCCGCTCCCGCGCCGATGCTGACCGTCCCGGCATTGTCGACCGACAACGTGGCGCCAGCGAGCACCAGGGCGCGGCTGCTCAACATCCCGCCATCGGCCACATACAGCAGGCCGCCGCTGGCCAGGGTCACGCTGCCGCCGACCGTGACCGCGGCACCCGCGCCGGCGACCTGCCAGATCCCGCCGGTCAGCGACGCGGTGTTTGCGGTGACGGTCGCGCCGGTGAGCAGGCACAATGCGCCGCCCGCGACGACCAGCCTCCCCAAAGCAAAGCCGCCGGCCAGCGCCACATCTCCGCTGGTGGTCAGCAACGTCGCGGCCCCAGCCCCCGCGACCGGAAGCATCGACCCGGTCGGGCCTGCGATGCTTGCGGTGTCCGCGACCCCGGGGGCGGTCGCGGCGTTCCATCGCGTGGGATCGCTCCATAGCCCGCCCGTGGTCCCCTGCCACCTGAACGACGCACCCGATTGCGTTCCTGCGGCGGCATTGCCGGTCGGGGTCGCCATTGCCGGGCCAGCCAGGATGAGCGTGCCGTCGATGCCGTCCGGCAGGGCGACCAGCAGACCCGGCCCGGTGCCCGCCGCCAGCGTCAGCGTCGCCACTACGGCACCGTCGTCCAGCAAAGTGAGCGCGGCGGCGCCGCCGGTGAGCGGCGTCAAAGTCGTTGCAGTGATGCTGCTTGAGGTGATGTCGATCCGGTCGCCAGAGGTGAATCCCGCCACCGTGGCGGCAAACGCACCCAGCGACTGTCCGGCAATCTCCAGCGTTCCGGCGCTGGTGAACTGCACCGTCACCCCGCTCGACACTGGCCCGGCGGCAAACAGGAAGCTCTGCGCGGCCAGGGCAAGGGTGCCATGATTGGCCGGGGCAGCCGGGCCGGTCACGCTGCCAAAGATCGACAGGCTGGTCTTTGCGGCAACGCTTAGCGTCGAGCTGGCCCCCAGCGTGACATCGCTTCGCAGCGAGCCGGATTTCACCACGACGGTTCCGGCCGCGACAACAAGCGTGGCGTTGGCGGTGGCGAACACGGCAATCTCGCTGGATTGTTTCGCCGTGCGACGCTGCACCCAAACCCCCACCGCCAACGGGCGTGGCGCAACGTCGGTTCTGGGCATCAAACATGAAGAAAGGGCGAACAGGTTACCCCGTCCGCCCTTCGTCAGTTCAATTTCAGGCGTTTAGGCTTAGGCCTTGGCGCCGCTCTTGGCGCTGCCGCTCTTGCTGTGCGCGGCAGTGGAGTGGCCGTGAGCCGACGACGAGGCCTCGTGCGCGGACTTGCTGTGCTTCTCGGCCTCGGCATGGTCCGACTTGCCATGGTGCTCGGCGGCGGTGCGGTGCGCCTTGGCGGCCTTCTCGTGATGCTCGGCAGCGTCTGTGTGTGCCTTCTGGGGCATTTTCTAATTCCCTTGTGTGACTTCCTCGGCCGCACCACGGAACGGTGCGGCATCACGAAAACGCATCTCGCCCGCTATCGTTCCGCATGTCGATGGAGGGAACCTTGCGGCCCGTCCCCGCGTCAATGCGTGCACTACCGGAACAACAGCGCAACATATCGCAACATATAAGGACGGCGAAGATGGACGAAGACCGCATCACTGGGACTGCGAAGGACCTCAAGGGCCAGGTGAAGGAAGGCGTCGGCCGCTTCACGGGCGACACCAAGACCGAAACGGAAGGCATGACCGACCAGGTTGCCGGCACTGCCCAGCGCACGCTTGGCCAAGCCCGCGATAGCCTGCGCGATGCCGCCGACGTGGTGTCGGATCAGGCGGCGTCGATTGGCGAGTATCTCGACGAGACCATCCATGAGCGCCCGCTGACGGCACTGCTGGCGGCCGGCGCCGTCGGCTACGTGCTGGGCCTGCTGATCCATCGCCGCTAAATGGCTGGCCGGCGCGTGCGTAGGGCGCGCCGGCCGAATGCGCCTACAAGGCCGCGAGCACGGCCTCGGCACGGCTGACGTCAAAATCGCCGGGCTGTTCGATGGCGAGATGGGTGACCTTGCCGTTATCGGCGACCAGCGCGAACCGCTGGCTCCGCACCCCCAACCCGCGCCCCACCAGGTCGAGCTCCAACCCCAGCGCCTTGGTGAGGCTGCCCGAGCCGTCGGCCAGCATCACGATGCTGTCCCCGACCGACTGCTCCCTCGCCCAGGCGCCCATCACGAACGGGTCGTTCACCGCCATGCAGACGATGGTATCGATGCCCTTGTCGTGAAACGCTTGTGCGTGCTGCACGAAGCCGGGCAAATGCTTGGCGCTGCAGGTTGGCGTGAAGGCGCCCGGCGTTGCGAACAGCGCCACTTTCTTGCCGTGGAACAACTCGTCGGTCGAGACTTCCTTCGGCCCCTCTGAGGTTGCCGTCATCAGCCTCATAGATGGCAATACGTCGCCGACCTTGATCGTGCTCATTGCTTGCTCGCGTGATTGAAGGGAAGCAGCCGCTGTCTACAAGACGTGGGTGCCGGAGTCACGATGGCCGCCCTGCTTGCATCGGCTCCGCACTGCACCATGATGTCACTATGCATTCCATACCTTCACCCTTCGTTGGCCAGCTACTTGTCGCGATGCCGCAACTAACCGACGGGCGGTTCGCCGGCAGCGTCATCTACGTCTGTGCCCATACCGATGACGGCGCCATGGGCATCGTGGTCAACAATCCGCTCGACCAGCCGAGCTTCCCCGACCTGCTGCGGCAATTGAACATCGATCCAGCCCCACCGGCCCGCGAAATCCGCCTGTGCGCCGGCGGCCCGGTGGAGCACGCCCGCGGCTTCGTGCTGCACACCACCGACTGGACCGCCGACGGCAGCCTGCGGGTCGATGACCGCCTCGCGCTGACCGCCAGCATCGACATCCTGCGCGCCATCGCCGAGGGCGGCGGTCCGCGCCAGGGTATGCTGGCGCTCGGCTACGCCGGCTGGGGGCCGGGTCAGCTCGACGCCGAAATCGAGCAGAACGCCTGGCTCAGCGTGCCGGCAGCCGATCTTGGGCTGATCTTCGACGACGACGACGCCGGCAAGTGGCGCCGCGCGTTGGCCGAGCTTCGGGTCGATCCGTCGTCGCTGTCGGGTGCCGTGGGACACGCCTGAACATGGTCGGGCAAGGGTGACAACGCTCCGCGCTCTACGCCGAAGGCGGCCGCAACCCGCCGGCGCGGGCGATGAAATCGGCGATTCCAGCGACGCCCTGGCCGGCCCTGATGTTGGTGAACACGAACGGCCGCTCGCCGCGCATCCGCCGGCTGTCGCGGTCCATCACCGCCAGGTCGGCGCCCACGAACGGCGCCAGGTCGATCTTGTTGATGACCAGCAGGTCGCTCCGGGTGATGCCGGGGCCGCCCTTGCGGGGGATCTTGTCGCCGGCCGAGACGTCGATCACGTAGATGGTGAGGTCAGCCAGTTCCGGGCTGAAGGTGGCGGCCAGGTTGTCGCCGCCGCTCTCGATCAGCACCACGTCCAGCGCCGGGAACCGCCGCCGCAATTCGGCGATGCCGGCGAGGTTGATGCTGGCGTCCTCGCGGATCGCGGTGTGCGGGCAGCCGCCGGTCTCGATGCCCATGATGCGCTCCGGCGGCAGCGAGCCGGCGCGGGTCAGGAACTCGGCGTCCTCTTTGGTATAGATGTCGTTGGTGATGGCGGCGATGTCGTAGCCGGGGGCCAGGCGCTTGCACAGCGCATCCATCAGCGCCGTCTTGCCGGAGCCTACTGGCCCGCCGATGCCCACCCGCAATGGTCCGTTGGCGTTGCTCATGACCGGAACAGCCTCGTGTATTGCGTCTCGTGGCACAGCGCCGCGAGGTCGGAGCGAAAGCATACGCCGCCGAGGTCGTCCAGCGTGGCGCCGGCGGTGGCCACCGCCACTTCGGTGACGGCAGCCTCCAGCGCCGCCAGCACCGACAGCCCGGCGGACTGGCCGAGCGGCACTAGGCGCACGGCGGCGGAGATCAGGTTGGCGGCGAACGCCTGCAGCGTGGCCGCCACGGTCATGTCGGCGGCGATGCCGTGTGCGCCGGCGAGGGCGCCGACCGCGACCGGATAGGCGATATGGTCGATGCGTGCCGCGAGCGCGCGCAGCAGGTCGGGCCGCCACGATGCGGCGGCGAGCACGAAGGCGTTGCCCTGGCCGGCACTCTCCGCCTGCCGCTCGCGCGCCGGTTGCGCGGCCATCGCCAGTTCCGCCACCGCCACCAGGGCTTCGAGGTCGCCCGCCGCCGCCGCCCGGTGCGCGTGCCGCAGCAGGATGGCGTCGCTGCGCCCGGCCCCATGGCGCAGCACGTCGCCGGCCCACCCCAGCAGCGTCGCCGCATCGCGGATGTCGCCGGCCGCGACGGCCCACTCGATGCCGTGCGAGTAGGCGAAGCCGCCGGTCGGGAACGCCGGGGACAGCCAAGCCAGCAGCCGCAGCAGGTGAGCCGTCTCAGTGATGGCGCGGCTCGTCGTCATCGCCATGCCGGTGCGCGTGACCGCCGGCATAGGCGCCGGCCTCAGGGTCGAACGGCGCGTCCACATGCTCGACATGGCCGCCGAGCAGTTCGACCATCTCCTCGATCACGTGATCGCTGCGGATGCGGATGCGCCCGCCCAGCAGTTGCACCGGCAGATGCCGGTTGCCGAGATGCCAGGCGATCCGCACCAACGCGGCGTCGCCGTGGGCATGGATCTCGGCCAGCCGCTCCGGCCTCGCCAGCACCGCCACCACGCCGCCGCCGTCGAGCAGCAGCCCGTCGCCGTCGCGCAGCCGCATGGCGTGGGGCAGGTCGAGCAGCAGCTCGCCGCCGGCTTCGGTGGTCAGCAGGATGCGGCGGCGGTGGCGGCGGTCGTAGTCGATCAGCACCCGGTCCCTGGCGTCGGCCGCGTCCCAACTGCCGGCGGGCAGCACCGATCCGGCGCGCATCAGAACAGGAAGTAGCGCTGCGCCATCGGCAGCGAGGTGGCGGGTTCGCAGGTCAGCAGCACGCCATCGGCACGCACCTCGTAGGTCTCGGCATCCACCGTGATGTCGGGGGTGGCATCGTTGTGGATCATGTCGCGCTTGCCGATGGTCCGCGTGTTGCTGACCGCCGACAACTGCCGTTTCAGGTCGAGCCGGCCGGCGATGTCGGTCTCCAGGGCCGCCGCCGAGACGAAGGTGACGCTGCCGGCCTGCATGGCGCGGCCGAACTGGCCGAACATCGGGCGGTAGTGCATCGGCTGCGGTGTCGGGATCGAGGCGTTGGGATCGCCCATGAGGGCCAACGCGATGCTGCCGCCCTTGATGACCAGATCGGGTTTCACGCCGAAGAACGCCGGAGACCAGACCACGAGATCGGCCAGCTTGCCGACCGTGACCGAGCCCACCTCGTGCGACAAGCCCTGTGCCACGGCCGGGTTGATGGTGTATTTGGCGATGTAGCGCTTGATGCGCGCATTGTCGTTGCGTGGCCCGTCGCCCGGCAGCGCCCCGCGCTGCAGCTTCATCTTGTGCGCGGTCTGCCAGGTGCGGATCACCACCTCGCCGACCCGCCCCATCGCCTGGCTGTCCGAGGAGACCATCGAGAGCGCGCCCAGGTCGTGCAGGATGTCCTCGGCGGCGATGGTCTCGCGGCGGATGCGGCTTTCCGCGAACGCCACGTCCTCGGGGATTGACGGGTCGAGGTGATGGCAGACCATGAGCATGTCGAGATGCTCGTCCAGCGTGTTGACGGTGTACGGCCGGGTCGGGTTGGTCGAACTCGGCAGCACGTTGGGCAGGCCGGCGACGCGGATGATGTCGGGCGCGTGGCCGCCGCCGGCGCCTTCGGTGTGGAAGGCGTGGATGGTGCGGCCCTTGAACGCCGCGATGGTGTCCTCGACGAAGCCGCTCTCGTTTAGCGTGTCGGTGTGGATCATCACCTGCACGTCGAAGCGGTCCGCCACCGACAGGCAGCAGTCGATGGCGGCGGGCGTGGTGCCCCAATCCTCGTGCAGCTTGAGCGAACTGGCGCCGGCGCGGATCATCTCCTCCAGCGCCGCCGGGCGGCTGGCGTTGCCCTTGCCGGAAAACGCCAGGTTCACCGGCAATCCCTCGGCGGCCTGCAACATGCGGGCGAGGTGCCACGGACCGGGCGTGCAGGTGGTGGCCGAGGTGCCGGTGGCCGGGCCGGTGCCGCCGCCGACCAGCGTGGTCATGCCGGCGGCGATGGCCTCCTCGACCTGCTGCGGGCAGATGAAGTGGATGTGGCTGTCGACGCCGCCGGCGGTGATGATCTTGCCCTCGCCGGCGATGATCTCGGTGCCTGGCCCGATGACGATGGTGACGCCTGCTTGCACGTCGGGGTTGCCGGCCTTGCCGATCGCGGCGATGCGGCCGTCGGTGATGGCGATGTCGGCCTTGACGATGCCCCAGTGGTCGATGATGAGCGCGTTGGTGATGACGGTGTCCGCCGCGCCCTCGCTCTGCGCGGCCTGCGACTGGCCCATGCCGTCGCGGATCACCTTACCGCCGCCGAACTTCACCTCGTCGCCGAAGACGGTGTGGTCGTGCTCCACCTCGGCCCAAAGCTCGGTGTCGGCCAACCGCACCCGGTCGCCGGTGGTCGGGCCGTACATGTCGGCATAGGCGTGTCGGGTGATGCGCGCCATCAGAGCGGTCCCATCACGTCGCCACGAAACCCATACACCGTGCGCCCGCCGCCGAACGGCACCAACGTCACCTTCCGCGACTGCCCCGGCTCGAAGCGCACCGCGGTGCCCGCGGCGAGGTCGAGCCGCTGGCCACGGGCGGCGGCGCGGTCGAAGCGCAGGGCCGGGTTGGTCTCGGCGAAATGGTAGTGGCTGCCGACCTGGATCGGACGGTCGCCGGTGTTGGCCACCTCCAGCGTGGTGCGGGCGGCCCCGGCGTTGAGTTCGATGTCGCCGGCCGCCGTGTCGATCTCTCCGGGGATCATGCCGGCTTCCTCAGCGGATCGGTTCGTGGACGGTGACGAGCTTGGTGCCGTCGGGGAAGGTCGCCTCGACCTGCACGTCGTGGATCATCTCGGCAATGCCCTCCATAACCTGCTCGCGGGTGACGACATGCCCGCCGGCCTGCATCAGGTCGGCCACGCTGCGGCCATCGCGGGCGCCCTCGACCACGAAATCGGTGATGAGCGCGATGGCCTCGGGATGGTTGAGCTTGACGCCGCGCTCCAGACGCCGCCGTGCCACCATGGCCGCGGTGGCGATCAGCAGCTTGTCCTTCTCGCGCGGGGTCAGGTTCAACGCGGATCTCCCTCAGGCATGTCGGCTCAGCACATCCACACGCGCGGCAACCTGCGGCCGTCGCGCAGCGGCGACAATGCCGCAACGACCGCAATGCGCAAAGCCGCCCCGTCGCGCGCCAGCAGGCGGACCACCAGCATCCCGTCCCACGCCGATGCGCCGGCCTCGACCGGCATTTTCGCCAAGGCCATACGCACCGGGCCGAGCCGGGCGGCGGCATCGGGCGCGACCAGCACCAGCGTCGCCAAAGCCGAATTGCCGCCGCCGACCGCCGGCCGGTCGAGCAAGGCGGCGCATGGTCCGTGCAGCCGGATCGCGTCGTGCAGCACCAGCCGGCTGTCGCGGCGGATGCGGATGGTGTCGGACAAGCGCACTTGCCGCACCCGCTCGCCCATCGCGGTACGGCCGAACACCAGCGCCTCGACGCTGAGGAAGCTCGCATCGCCGGCCATCTCGATCTCAAGCCTGCGGTCGAGGGCGGCGTCGTCGAACAGGATGCTCTCCTGCGGCAACCATTCCAGCGCCGCTCCCGCCGCCAACCGGATGGTGGTGCGGACCTGCGCCGGCGGGTCGGCCGGCAGCGCGCGGTAAAAACGTTCGGCGGCCTGTGCGGCCAGCGTCGCCGTAGTGCCGGCGTGCAGGGCGATTGTCGTCGTGAGCCGGTCTCCCCCGGCGACACCGCCCCCGGTGTTGAGCGTCGTCGCCTCGGCCCGGTCGACCGGACGGGGGAAACGCGCTTTGAGGCAGCCGTCCTGGCGCAGGTCGTCCAGCACGGTGAGCGGCCCACGCCGTTTCCATGACAACTCCAGCGTGCCGCGCGCGCGCTGATGCGCCGATGCGGTAGCCACAGCGAGCATGTCGTGCGGCATCGGTTGCTGCGAGCCTAGTAGCCGCTGGCCGAGCCAGCCGGGCGGCGCGGATCGCTGGCGCCATACAGCCGGCCCGGCCGCATCGCCTCCGACGGCGCCGCGTCGTTGCCTGGCGACGCGGCTGCCGCAGCGGCCTTGTCCGGGCCGGCCACGATCAGCTCCGCAGCCCCCCACGGCGCTTGCTCGGTCAGCGAGTAACCCATGGCGTGCAGGGCAGCCTGGGTGTCGGGCGAGAGCGCGCGGGGTTCCATGTACACCGTGTCGGGCAGCCATTGCTGATGCACTCGTGGCGCGTCCACCGCCTCCTGCGGCGCCATGCCGTAGTCGACCAGGTTCAAGATCACCTCCAGGACGATGGTGATGATCCGCGATCCGCCGGGCGAGCCGACCACCATCGCCACGTGGCCGTCACGCATCAGAATGCTTGGCGCCATGGACGACAAGGGGCGCTTGCCGGGCGCGATGGCGTTGGCGGCGCCCTGCACCAGGCCGAACAGGTTGGGCGTGTCGGGGGCGATGGTGAAATCGTCCATCTCGTCGTTCATCAGCACGCCCGTTCCTGGCGCCATCACCACCGCGCCAAACGAGTTGTTCAGCGTGTAGGTGACACTGACCGCGTTGCCGGCGGGGTCGAGCACGGCATAGGACGTGGTTTGCGTCCGTTCGTGCGGCTCCACTCCTGGCCGCAACATCGCCGACGGCGTGGCGCGCGGGCCGATCACCGCCCTGATCTTAGCGGCGTAGTCGGGCGACAGCAGGCGTGCCAGCGGGTTGGTGACGAAGGCGGGGTCGCCCAGATAGGTGTTGCGGTCGAGAAAGGCGTGGCGCATCGCCTCGGCCATCACATGCACCGCAGCCGAGCCGTGCCAGCCCATGCCGTGCAAGTCGAAGCCCGACAGGATGTCGAGGATCTCGCACAGCGTGACGCCGCCCGATGACGGTGGCGGCGCCGAAAGCACCGTGTAGCCGCGATAGGCGCAGGACAGCGGCGCTGCCTGGCCGACCCGGTAGCTCGCGAAATCGTCCGTCGTGAGCAATCCTCCGGCGGCGACGCTGGTCCGTGCCACCGCCTGCGGCAACCGGCCCCGGTAGAACGCCTCCGGGCCGGCGGCGGCGATGGCGGCCAGCGTATCCGCGAGGTCGGACTGCACAAGCCACTCGCCACTCTGGTAGGGCGAGTGGTCGGGATGCAGGAATATCCGTGCGACCTCCGGGTCGGCGGCGAAGCGGTCGGTGCGGCCGTGCAGCGTGTCGGCATCCGGTTGGCCGAGCACGAAGCCGTCGCGCGCCAGCCGGATCGCCGGCGCCATCACCTGCGCCCGCGTCATCGTGCCCCATTCGGTGAGCGCCGCATCCAGCCCCGCCACGCTGCCCGGCACGCCGACCGCTCGCCAACCGAACAGGCTCGCGTCACGCACCGGCTTATGGCGTGCGTCGAGGAACATGCCGGCGGTGGCGGCGGCCGGCGCGGTCTCGCGGAAATCGAGGAACACGTCGCGCGCCGGCTTGCCGCCGTTGGCTGCCAGATGCGCCACCATGAAGCCGCCGCCGCCGATGTTGCCGCAGCATGGGTTGACCACGGCCTCGGCGTAGCCCACCGCCACCGCGGCATCGACCGCGTTGCCGCCCGCCCGCAGGATCTCGACGCCCACTTGCGACGCCAGATGCTGCGCCGTGACCACCATCGCGTGCGCCGCCTCGACCGCCGGCGGCGAAGCGGCGCGCGCCGTGGCCGCCACCATCAGCAGCGCGAAAGCGGGCAACAGCCGCACGGCGCTGCTCAATTGATCGCCTCGTCGGGCTCTACGCCGTACATCTCGGTGCGCCTCAGCCAGCCTCGGTAGTCGCCCGCCTGCACCTCGCACCAGTCGGCGTGGAGCGCGCAGGCGCGGACGTAGCCGACCACGCCGGGCTTCAGCAGTGCCACCGCCGAGGCGTCGTCGGCACTGCCGCCGCGCAATGTACGCTCGGCGTCTTTTATCATGAAGCCGCGCCGGCCGGTGAGGGTCGCCTGATGCACCCAGCCCTTGATGCCGTCGGGATCGGTCACCAGCCGCCACGCATCGAACTCGCGGGTGATATGCACCGGCAGGTTGCGCCGGTGGTACTGCCACTCGATCGGATACTGGGTGCCGGGGCCGCTGCGCAGGTTCACGTCGTCGGAGCGGAACGCCACCCAGCGCGGCAGCGGCAGGCCGGTGACGCTGCCCTTGGTGAGATCGGGGCCCTTGGCGAGGTCGGGCTTGGGCGGTTCAGCCGCAGCGGGTGCTGCGCCCGCCGCTGCCCCGGCCGCGCCCGCCGCCGCTCCAACAGCCGCGGCGCCTGCCTTGGGCACTGTGGGTTTGGCCGGTGGTTTGGATACGCTGGGCAGGTTGATCGTCGGCCCGGCAGGATGATGCGTGACGGGTGGCTTACGTCGGCGGGCAGCGGCTGGCGGGCGCACCACCGGGACGCCAAGCACCGACTTGGCGCGCGGCGGATGCGGCACCGGCGTGTCAGCCGGCGGCGAGGCAGCGGTGGCTTGCGCCCATGCCGGCTGCGGACCGCCGCACCAGGCCAGGGTCAGGACACAGACAACTGCGCGGGCGGCACGATATCGGTTCATGCCTCCTGCCTGCCCGGCAACGGCGCGCGCGGTCAAGCCCGCACGCGCGCCGCGGGTCAAAGCGTGATGACTTGCCCGCTGCCGAGTGCCTCCAGGAAGGTCGTGATGCCGACCGCCTCGACGTCCGGGGAGAGCGCCGCGGGATCGATCGCCGCCAGCCGCAGCCCGGCGTCGCAGGCCAGGCGGCGAACACCGAGCGACACGGCGGCGTCGCGCAACTCGCCCAGCCCGGCGACACCTCTTGCCCGCACTCCGGCGTCGCGGCCACTGTCGGCCAAGCCGGACCAATCCTCCAACAACGCGCGGCAACCGTCGTTGGTCGCGAACAGCAGCACGGTCCGGCCGATGGCGGCGGCGGCGGCGGCCAAGGAGTAGGCGTAGTGAGCGCGTTCGTGGGTTCCTGAAATCAGCAGGATGCCCAGGGGCGGTCCGTCAAAGGCCATAGGCACCCTCCATGTCGGATGTGTGAGCGGATAGGTCGCGCAGGCTGGCGGCCGGCCCACAAGCCGGGCAAGCCGGATCGGGACGCAGCCGCACGGTGCGGAAGCGCATCGCCAAGGCGTCCCAGGTCAGCAGCCGACCGGACAGGCTCTCGCCAATGCCAAGGATCTCCTTAAGCACCTCGCTGGCCTGCAACGTGCCCATCACGCCGGTCACCGGCCCAAGCACGCCGGCCTCGCTGCAGGCCGGCACCAAGCCGGGCGGCGGCGCGGCGGGGTAGAGGCAGCGGTAGCAGGGATGTTCGTCCTGATGATGCGAGTCGCGGGCGTGCGGCTTGAACGTCGACAACTGACCCTCGAAGCGCAGCACGGCGGCGCTCACCAGCGTCCGCCGCGCCAGCACGCAAGCGTCGGACAGCAGGAAGCGGGTGGCGAAGTTGTCGGTGCCGTCGCATACGATGTCGTAACCCCCCACGAGGTCGAACACGTTACTCGGGTCCAGGCGAAACGGATACGCAACGATATCCGGACCGGGGTTCCGGTCTGAAGCGGCGGCGGCGGCGGCGGCGGCTTTCGACTGGCCAATGTCGGCGGTGGTGAAGGCAACCTGCCGCTGCAGGTTGGACAGTTCGACGCGATCATGGTCGACGATGCCCAGCGTGCCCACGCCCGCCGCCGCCAGGTACAGCAGCAGCGGGCAACCAAGGCCACCGGCGCCCACCACCAGCACCCTCGCCTGCGCCAGCCGCGCCTGGCCGGCCGCGCCCAACTCGGCCAGCAGGATGTGGCGCGAGTAGCGGTGTATGTCGTCTTCGCTGAAATCCAGGTCCATGGTACGGATATGGGGCTTGAGGCGGCTCTGCTCAGGCCCGCGCCCGCCGCCGCACCCGCTCGGCGGGACCGCGCAGCACCTCGATCTCGGCAGCGCCACCCTGCGACGTCAGCCGCAGGTCGAACGACATCTCGCCCACGGTGACGTCATGCAGCAGCACGTCGGGCAGCCAGTCCGGCAGTTGCGGGTCCAGGTACAACATCCCGGCGGCGGCATCGGGCTGGAAACCGACGATCGCCTGCAGGAAGCTGAACGCCGACCCCGCCGCCCAGGCCTGCGGCACGTTCGAGCCGAGGAACTGGACCGGGAAGTTGCTGTCGTTGCGGATCGTGCCGGCGAACAGCTCCGGCACCTGATGCAGCGTGAAAAAGCCCGCCGCGCCGCTGACCGCCCGCGCCACCCTCGCCGCGTCGTCATGCAGGCCATAGCGCGCCAGGCCGACGGCGATCAGGCCATTGTCGTGCGGCCAGATTGAGCCGTTGTGGTAGGAGAACGGGTTGAACGCCGGATGGTCGCCAGCCAGGGTGCGCACGCCCCAGCCGCTGAACATCTCCGGCGCCAGCAGCCGTGCGGCCACCTGGGGCGCCCGCTGCGGCCGGATCAGCCCGGTGTACAGGCAGTGGCCGATGTTGGAGACTGAACTCAGCACCTGCTTCTTGTCGCCATCGAGCGCATAGGCGAAGCCGCCCCATGCCTCGTTCCAGAACGCCGCCTCGAACCGGACCTGCATCTCGGCGGCCTTGCGGCGCATGGTCGCGGCGCGCTCCGGCTGCTCCAGTGCGTCGTAGATGTCGGCCATGCCGGTCCAGGCGCCATAGACGTAGCCCTGCAGCTCGCACAGCGCCTTCGGCCCCTTCACCATGGAGCCGTCGGCATTGAGCACGCCGTCCTCGGAGTCCTTCCAGCCGACGTTCTCGTAGCCCTTGGACGAGCGGGTCTGGTATTCCTGGAAGCCGTCGCCGTCGCGGTCGCCCCAGTTGTCGATCCAGTCCAGGCAACCCTCCGCGATCGGCAGGTAGCGTTCCAGCAACGCCCGGTCCCCGGTCCACTTCCACGCCTCGTGCAGCACCATGAGGTAGAGCGGCGTCGCGTCGGCGGTGCCGTAGTACGGCGTGTGCGGAATGAGCTTGAAGTGCGCCAGCTCGCCGAGGCGCATCTCGTGCAGGATCTTGCCCGGCTCGGCGTCACGGTAGTCGTCGCGTTCGGTGGCCTGCTGGGCGCCCAGGATGGCCAGCGCGCCACGCGCGAACTCGGTGGTGATCGGCGCCATCTGCAGGGATGCGATCAGGCTGTCGCGGCCAAACAGCGCCACGAACCAGGGCAGGCCGGCGGCCGGGATGACGTTCACGACGCCATCGGTGGTGATCGGCAGGCGCAATGCCGCCATGTCATCGATCGCCTGCCGGTAGAGGCGGTAATATTCCTCGTTGGAAGTCTGCAGCTTGGTCGCCTCGCGCCGCCACGCCGCCAGCGTGATGCCGGCGCTGCTGTCCGGGTTGGCGCCGGTGCAGGGCGTCGGCGCGTGCAGCACGAACGAACCGTCCACCAAGTCGGAGAGCATACAGGCGTGCCAGGTCCCGCCCGGCTGCACGGTGATGTTGAAGCTGAGGCGGCCGTTGGCATAGGCGGCCGGGGTGTCCGAATGCACCCGCATCGCCACCGCACGATAGAAATCCTCGTTGCGGTAGCTGTTGGTGAGGCAGTGCGCCGCGTCGTCCCACACAGTCGCGATCTGGCCGCGGCGGACCATGTGGTTGGACTTCACCTCGAACACGTCGCTGAAGTCGGCGCGGATCGACAGCTCAAGGTTGAAGCGCACGGCGACCTTGCCGTAGTTGCCGATGTCGATGTCCTCGTGGACGCCGCCATCGATCCAGCGGCCGAGCATCAGGCTCAGCGTGTGCTCCGCCACCGTGCCGTCCAGCGTATCGAACGTCGGGTTGGTCATGTAGGCGCGCGCGGCGAAGTGGTTGATGGCGCCGCTGTTCAGCAGCTTCCAGGGCGCGCCGTTGGCATACAGGCTCCACAATGCGATCAGCCTGGTGTCGCGGAACATCAGGCCGCGCGTGGTCTCGCCGTCGAGCTGCCCGTCGGGATCGGCGTCCCACACGACCTCGCCCTGGTGAATGACGAGCTGCGGCGCGCCGATGGTGATCTCTAATGCCATGAAGTGTCCTCTACGAAGGGCGACGGTCGGGGTTGGGGGGATAAGTCAGCCGGAGCGGGCCGGCCGCATTGCCCGGCGCCGTTCGCTTGCCACCAAAGTGATGCCGGCGAGCAGGATTAAACCGGCCCCGGCGAACACCGGGGTGCGCGGGATATCCCCAAACACCAGGAAGCCCAGGATGAACGCCCAGATCAGCGCGGTGTACTCGACCACCGCCATGACCGAGGCGGGAGCCCGGCGGGCGCCCTCGAACAGCAGGAACTGGCCGGTTCCGCCGCAGATGCAGATTGCCACCATGCAGATGCAGATTGCCACCATCAGGCTGAGTTGCGGCAGGCGCGGCGGCTGCCACTGTATCGCGCAGGCGATGCCGGTGGCGATCAGGAACAAGCCGTTGGTGTAGAACATCTGCAGGACCGAGGTCTCGCGCCGGGCTATCTGGCGCATCAGGATGATGGCGAAACCCCAGAACGCGGCGGCAACCAGCACCAGCAGCGTGGCAGTGGAGAACGCCAGGCCGCCGGGGTCGCACGCCACCACCACGCCGGCGAATCCCACGGCCACCGAGGCCCAGCGCCACGGCGGCACCCACTCGCCCAGCAACGGCACCGCCAGCAGGGTGGTGATGACCGGGGCCGCGAAGTACAGCGTCAGCAACTGCGCCAGCGGCAGCGAGCGCGCCGCCGAGTAGTAGCAGAGCCAGGCCACCAGGGTGATCGTGGCCCGCAGGATCAGCTTCAGCTTGAACGGCGTCTTGACCGCCCGCTCCAGCATCGAGGTGCGGCCAATCGCCAGCGTCACCGCGACGATGAACGCGCTGCGGGCGAACAGCACCTGCCAGACCGGGATGGCGACGCCGCCGAGGCCGGAGACCAGCCACTTGATCGCACCGTCCTGCAACGAGAACAGCGCATACGCCGCCACTCCCATCGCCATGCCCGCGCCCGCGGTGGCTCCGAAGGCGGTTGCGGAAGCAAGGTTGAGGCGCACGGGCATCGCACGCAATCTCATCCGGCTGGCCGCGAGGCGCAACCGTGGCGGATGCCGCCCGTTGGCTTTGTGACCAAGCACAGGGAGGCAACAGCATGGCCGACAGCTCCAGCAAGACCACCGGCGGCGATCCGGTGTCGGGCGTGGACCCCGGCGGGACGCACAGCACCAAGCCCGGCAACCCCGACAAGACGGCCCCGAAAGCCGACGAGGCCACCACGCCGCAGACCGTCGTCAGCGGCGACCGCAACGACCGGCCGCTCGAGCCGTAAGCAGGCGCGGTGTCTGCGATCCTGTCGTGAAAGCAATTTGAATGGAAATGGTCAACCTCGGCGCAACCGGCCTCAAGGTGTCGCGCCTGTGCCTTGGCTGCATGACGTTCGGCGCGACCACTTGGCGCGAGTGGGTGCTGGACGAGGCCGCGAGCCGGCCCATCGTGGCCCGCGCGTTCGATCTCGGCGTCAACTTCTTCGACACCGCCGACGTGTATTCGTTGGGGGTGAGCGAGGAGATCACCGGCAAGCTGTTGCCGGAGTTCGCGGCACGCCACCAGTACGTGCTGGCGACCAAGGTGTTCAGCACCATGAGCGATGGCCCCAACGACCGTGGACTGTCGCGCAAGCATATCATGGAGTCGATCGACGCCAGCCTACTTCGCCTCAAGACCGACTACGTCGACCTCTACCAGATCCACCGCCTCGACAGCACGACGCCACTCGAGGAGACCTTGGAGGCGCTGAGTGACGTCGTGAAGGCGGGCAAGGCGCTGTATCTCGGCGCCTCGTCGATGCACGCCTGGCAGTTCATGAAGGCGCTCGGCCTGCAGAAGCGCCACGGCTGGTCGCCGTTCGTCTCGATGCAGAACCACTACAACCTCCTGTACCGCGAGGAGGAGCGCGAGATGCTGCCGCTGTGCCGCAGCGAGGGCGTCGGCGTGATCCCGTGGAGCCCGCTGGCGCGCGGCTACCTCGCCGGCAACAGGCGCAAGGCAGGTGGGGCGGGCGACAACAGCGCCACTGCCAGGGCGCGCAGCGACGAGTTCGCGGATAATTTGTACAACACCGCCGCCGATCCGGCGATCATCGAGGCCGTGCGCAACGTGGCAAACCGGCTAGGCCGCTCGATGCCCGAGATCGCCTATGCCTGGGTCGCCAGCCGCCCCGGCATTACCGCGCCCATCGTCGGCATCTCCCGCGTCGAGCAGTTCGACGCGGCGGCCAAGGCGCTGGACGTGAAGTTGAGCGACGAGGACGTGGCGGAACTGGAAGCGCCCTACGTCGTTCGGGCGGTGGCCGGCCACTCTTAGGAAAGACCAGACATGCTCGAATGCATCGGCTACGGCACGGACAGCAGCACCGATGCACTGACGGGACGCAGCTTCCAGCGGCGCGATGTCGGGCCGAGCGATGTGCGGATTGCCATCGCGTTCTGCGGCGTCTGTCACTCGGACCTGCATCAAGTCCGCAACGAATGGGGGAACACGGTCTATCCGTGCATCCCCGGCCATGAAATCGTCGGCCATGTGACGGCAGTCGGCGCCCAGGTCACCAAGGTTCGCGAGGGTGACCTTGTAGGCGTTGGCTGCCTGGTAGGGTCGTGCAACGATTGCCCGGCTTGCGCCAAAGGATTGGAGAACTACTGCGAAAAAGGCTTCACGCTGACCTACAACGGCGTCGATCCGGTCATCGGCGGCCCTACCTTCGGCGGCTACTCGAACCAGATCGTGGCGCCGGAGCACTTCGTGCTGCGCATCCCCGAGGGCATGGACCCGGCTGGCGCGGCCCCGCTGCTGTGCGCCGGGATCACCACCTACTCGCCGCTGCGCCATTGGAAGGTCGGGCCGGGCCAGAAGGTCGGGATCGTCGGCCTGGGCGGGTTGGGCCACATGGGCGTGAAGCTCGCCCACGCCATGGGGGCGCATGTCGTGCTGTTCACCACCAGCCCCGGCAAGGCCGAGGACGCCAGGCGTCTTGGCGCCGACGAGGTGGTGGTGTCGAAGAACGAGGCCGAGATGGCGGCGCACGCCAACAGCTTCGACTTCATCCTCGACACCGTGGCGGCCAAGCATCCGGTTGACGCCTATTTGGCGTTGCTCAAGCTCGACGGCACGCTGACCCAGGTCGGCGCCCCGGAGGAGCCGTTGGACGTCATGGCGTTCAGCCTGATCTTCAAGCGCCGCAACTTCGCCGGCTCGTTGATCGGCGGCCCGTGGTCGATATGTCGACGTTGCAGGCGGCTGAGGCGACGTCTTAAGCCGAGTCCGCGGCGCTTCCTTGAGAGAAATCCAACCCTTCGTAAAGCTCCGCGAGAGGCAGCTCGATGCCGATTTCCGGCATGTCGATGACTACGGAATCGGCCAGGATATGGCCAACCCAGTCATCGCCGATCCGCTCGAACATCGTCGCCGCGATCTCGCTTTGCTCCAGCATCACATAGCGCCGGACAGATGCAGTCGCGGCATACTCCCGGTTCTTCGCGACGCGGTCGGTGCGAGCGGTGCTTTTGCTTAGCACCTCGAAGATCACCACCGGCTCCGTCAGGACCGTGCTGCTGGGGGAAGCCGGGGCGCAGCTCACGAACGCATCGGGATAGCGGATGCTGCCCATGACCTCCACCTTGAGGTTGCTGCCGTAGGCGCGGCACGGCTTGCCCCGCAGGCGCGTCACCAACGACGCGGCCAGGTTCGTGCTGATGATGTCATGCGCGACGGTTCCGCCGGTCATGGCGAGCGTCTGGAACCCGTCGAACTCGTGGCGCAACTCCTGCCGTTCCTCCCATTCGAGGAACTCCGGCAGGGTCATGGCCCGGCGTTGCACGATGTTCATGGCGGATGCTACGAGGTCCGGCGCGCGCCCTGCGTCACATCCCGCACCGCGCCGCGCGCCGCGCTGGTGGTGAACGCCGCATAGGCCTGCAACGCTCCCGACACCTTCCGCGCCCGCGTCTCGGCCGGGTGCCAGCCACGCTCCGCCATCGCCGCGCGCCGCGCCGCCAACACATCGTCCGCCACCGCCAGATGGATGCGCCGCGCCGGGATGTCGATCTCGATGCGGTCACCGTCCTCGACCAGGCCGATGGCGCCGCCCTCCGCCGCCTCGGGCGAGACATGGCCGATCGACAGGCCCGACGAACCGCCGGAGAAACGGCCATCGGTGACCAAGGCGCACACCTTGCCCAGCTTCTTCGACTTCAGGTAGCTGGTCGGGTAGAGCATCTCCTGCATCCCCGGCCCGCCCTTCGGCCCCTCGTAGCGGATCAGCACCACCTCGCCCGGCACCACCTTGCCGCCAAGGATGCCATCCACGGCGGAGTCCTGGCTCTCGAAGATGCGCGCCGGCCCGGTGAAGATCAGATTGCTGGCATCCACGCCGGCGGTCTTCACGATGCAGCCGTCCTCGGCGAGGTTGCCGTACAGCACCGCCAGGCCGCCATCCTTCGAGAACGCCGCCGACGCCTCGCGGATGACGCCCCCGCTGCGGTCGAGGTCGAGTTCGTCCCAGCGCGAGGACTGGCTAAAGGCGATCTGCGTCGGCACCCCGCCCGGCGCCGCGCGGAAGAACTCGCGCACGCTGTCGCTCTCGGTGCGGGTCACGTCCCAACGGTCCAGCGCCGCCTCCAGCGTCGCCGAATGCACGGTGGCGGTATTGGTGTGCAGCAGCCCGGCGCGGTCGAGCACGCCCAGGATTGCCATGATGCCGCCAGCCCGGTGGACGTCCTCGACATGCACGTTGGCGACCGACGGGGCCACCTTGCACACCACCGGCACCCGGCGCGACAGCCGGTCGATGTCGGCCATGGTGAAATCGACCCCACCCTCGTGCGCCGCCGCCAGCAAATGCAGCACGGTGTTGGTCGAGCCGCCCATGGCGATATCCAGCGTCATGGCGTTCTCGAACGCCGCCTTGGTGGCGATGCCGCGGGGCAGGGCGGTTGCGTCGTCCTGCTCGTACCAGCGATGCGCGAGGTCGACGATCAAATGGCCGGCCTCGATGAACAAGCGCTTGCGGTCGGCGTGGGTGGCGAGCGTGGTGCCGTTGCCGGGCAGGGCCAAGCCCAGCGCCTCGGTCAGGCAGTTCATCGAGTTGGCGGTGAACATGCCCGAGCACGAGCCGCAGGTCGGGCAGGCCGAACGCTCGATGGTCGCGACATCGCTCTCGCTCATGGTTTCGTCGGCTGCGGCGACCATGGCGTCGATGAGGTCGATGGAGCGCGAGATGCCGGCGGTGACGACCTTGCCGGCCTCCATCGGGCCGCCGGAGACGAATACCACCGGGATGTTGATGCGCAGCGCCGCCATCAGCATCCCCGGCGTGATCTTGTCACAGTTGGAGATGCAGACCATGGCGTCGGCGCAATGCGCGTTGACCATGTACTCCACGCTGTCGGCGATGATCTCGCGCGACGGCAGGCTGTACAGCATCCCGTCATGGCCCATGGCGATGCCGTCGTCCACGGCGATGGTGTTGAACTCCTTGGCCACCCCGCCGGCCGCCTCGATCTCGCGCGCCACCATCTGGCCGAGGTCCTTGAGGTGGACGTGGCCCGGCACGAACTGGGTGAAGGAGTTGACCACGGCCACGATCGGCTTGCCGAAGTCGCCGTCCTTCATCCCGGTGGCCCGCCAAAGCCCGCGGGCGCCGGCCATGTTGCGGCCATGGGTGGTGGTGCGGCTGCGCAGTGCGGGCATCGATGTTCTCCTGGCCAGGGATACGAGGTAAACGAGCGTTGCCCGGCCGCGTCAAGCGCGTGCGGCACGCAGGAGACGCGAGGCAGCGATGATGCAGGCCGCAGTTCACACCGGCGACTTGGTCGAACGGCACCTGCACGCCGCCGAACTCGAATGCGCCCGCAACGGCAGCCGGCTGACCCCGGTGCGGCGCGAGATCCTCGACCTGGTGCTGCGGGCGCCGGGGCCGGTCGGCGCCTACCAGTTGCTCGACCAGCTACGTGGCCGGCGTCGCGGGGCCGCGCCGCCCACCGTCTACCGGGCGCTGGAGTTCCTGGTAGGGCAGGGCCTGGTGCATCGGGTCGAGCGGCTGAATGCCTTCATCGGCTGCACTGGCGACGGCCACGCGCATCAGCACGCCGCCCAGTTCCTGATTTGCCGGGTGTGCGGGGCGGTGCGCGAGATCGACGACAGCGCGGTGGCCGCCACCCTGCACCAGATCGCGGCGGCCCAGGGCTTCACCGTCGAGCGCACCACCGTCGAGGTCGAAGGCGTGTGTGCCGCCTGTGCCGCTCAGTCGCGCTCCAGCACCGCCGCCGCGGCCCCCGCCAGCAAGTAGCCGCCGCCGCTCAGGCCGGTGATCCAGAAGCTCGCCGGCCAATCGGTCCAGTAGGCCAGCGCCACGCCGAGCCAGGCTTCGGCCAGCGCCAGGATCGCGGCCAGCAACAGGCCGGTGGCGACGTGGCGCACCAGCAACTGCGCTGTTGCGGCGGGGCCGACCATCAGCGCGAACACCAGCAATACGCCGACCACCTGCGCGCACAACGCCGTCGCCACCGCCACGATGGCCAGGAACAGCACCGACAGCAGCCGTGGATCGACGCCGCGCGCCTCCGCCAACTCCGGTTGCAGGCTGGCGAACAGCAGCGGGCGGGCGATGACGCCGAGTGCCGCGAGGCTGGCCGCGCCGAGCAGCAGCAGCGACAGGATGGTGCCGCGATCCACCGCCAGCACGTTGCCGAACAGCAGCGCCGCCGCCTGGGTGGCGAAGGCGGTGTAGAAATGCAGGAACAGCAGCCCCAACCCCAGCGACAGCGCCAGTACCACGCCGATGGCGACATCGCGCTGTTGCAGCCGTGGCCCCAGCAGGCCCATGCCGATGCCGGCCACCAGTGTCATGCCGACCAGGCCCCACAGCGGCGCCACGCCGACCAGCACCGCCCCGGTGGCGCCGGTGAAGCCGACATGCGACAGCGCGTGGCCGGCAAACGTCTGGCCGCGCAGCACCAGGAAATAGCCGACCAGGCCGGAGACGATGGCCACGATGCCGGCGGCGGCGAAGGCGTGGCGCATGAAGTCGTAGGCGAACATCAGTGCGCGTGCCCGTCGTGGTGCCCGTCGTGGCAGGGACCGTTGCGGCCGAGGTCGTGCTCGCCGGCCATAACGAAGATGCGGCCGTGCGTCCGCACCACCTCGATCGGCGCGTCGTACAGCCGTGACAACACCGGGCCGGTGATGACCTCGTCCACCGGGCCGATCGCCGCCCCGCCGCCGCCCAGGTACAGCACGCGGTCGAGCGCCCCCAGCAGCGGGTTCAGCTCGTGCGCGCTGAACAGCACGGCGATGCCCAGCTCCCGTTGTAGTTGCCGCACCAGCGCCACCACCTCGTTCTGCCGTCGCGGGTCCAGGCTGATGAGCGGCTCGTCGAGCAGCAGCAGTTGCGGCTGGCCCAGCAGCGCCTGCGCCAGCAGCAGCCGTTGCCGCTCGCCGCCCGACAACGCGCCCAGCGGCCGTTCGGCCAGGGCCAGGCTGCCGGTGAGGTCGAGCGCGCGGTCGACGGCGCGGCGGTCGGCGGCGCTGCTGAGCGGCAGGCCCCAACGATGCCCGCGCACCATGGCCGCCACGTAGTCGCGCCCCGACAGGCGCGTGAAGGCGGCGACGCTGCGGCTCTGCGGCATGTAGCCGATGGCCGGGTTGCCGGGCCTGGCCGCCCGTCCCAGCACCTCGATGCGCCCGGCGGCGGGCGGCAGCAGGCCGAGCAAGGCGCGCATCAGCGTGGTCTTGCCGGTCCCGTTGGCGCCCAGCACCCCCACGAACTCGCCCGCCTCGATGGCCAGGTCGATGTCGTCGAGCACCACCCGGCCACCGACCGCCAGCCGCACGCCAGCCAGCTTCGCCACATTCATAACGGCGGGGACAACGCGGCATCGAGGGCATCGAGCTGGTGCAGCATCCAGTCCTGGTAGCGCGTGCCGCCCGGCTCGGTCTCGGTGACGCCCACCACCGGCACCCCGGCCTCGTGCGCGATGCCGAGCATCCGTTGGGCGGTGGGGCCGGTTGCCTGGGAGTTGTACAGCAGGGCGCGCACGCGATGCTGGCGCAGGTCGGTCTCGAACGCCGCGATGTCCGAGGCGCGCGGCTCGCTGTCGTTCATCACCGCGAGCTGGAACCGCTCGTTGCGCATGACCAGGCCCAGCGCTTGTGCCATGTAGCCGAACACCGGCTCGGTCGCGGTGACGGCCTGGCCGGCGTAGCGGGCGCGCATGTCGGCGATCTTTCGGGTGAGTGGGGCGAGGCTGGCCAGGAGCGTGTCCCGGCGCTGCTCGTAGCCGGGGCATCCTGCGGCATCGCGCCGACAGAGTTCTCGGGTGAGCGTGGCCGCCAGTGCCGGCATGGTGGCGGGGTCGTACCAGATATGCGGGTTGTCGCCGACCTTGCGTCCGACCAGCCCTGCCACGGTGATGACATGGCGGCCGGCCGCCGCGTCGGTGCTCAACAGGCTGTCCATCCATGAATCGTAACCGGCGCCGCTCTCGATTGCGATCTGCGCGCCGGCGACTGCGCGCGCCACCGATGGGCTGGCCTCGAACAGGTGCGGGTCCTGGTCGGGGTTGCTTAGCACCGCGTCGATACGCGCGCCCGGCCCGGCGACCTGGCGCGCCAAATCGGCATAGAAGTTCTCGGCGGCGACAATGGAGATCGGCGGCGAGGCCGGCGCGGCGGCCACCATCATCGCGGCCAGTGCCAAGGCTGGCCAGCCCTGCTTCAAGCAATGGGGCATTGCCTGGATCCTCCCTCCCATATCTCCAATGACGCTATCTGTTATGTTATAACATTACAAGCGCGAGGCCGTGGCTTTGGCCGCTCGTGCGGGCTAAACGCGGGAGGATGTTCAAAGGAGCTGCATGTGCAACGAATCCCGCTGACTGAGGGAAAGACCAACGCGGTGATGCAAGTGGCGCAGCAGGCCGGGTTGCCCGAGGTCGACGGATATGCGGAGAACCTCGACGCCATGCTTGCCACCACGGCGGATCTCTGGCCCGAGCGGCCCAATGCGCAGGTCAAGCTGCAAACCAGCGGCAACGTTGCTGGAGTCGCTGTGAAAACCCATTTCGAGAAAACCTCGCACGAGCCGGAGCAGCCGGATCACCGCACCTGCCGCCCGCAAGATTTCCCGGAGCGTCCCGGAACCGAGAACAGCCCGGCGTTCGAGGTGCTGGAGGTGCCGGGCGGCTACCTGATGCTGATCGACCACGCGCCGGTCGTGCTGACGCCGACGCTTGACCGCATCGTCAGCGACTTCAGCTCCCGCTACGCCGGGTTGGTGCACGCCTACGACTTCGACATGCGCCGCGTGCTGGCCGATGCGCGAACCATCGAGGGCGCCGCGCTGGTGCTGTGCGACGACGTGCAGCCGATCAACTATGCCCACTGGCTGCTCGACGAGTTGCCGCGCCTGGCTTTTCTCGGTGAGAACCGGGATCTGCATGTCGTCGTCGCGGCGCGCATGGTGCCGTTCCAGATCGAGACTCTGCGCCTGTGCGGCTTCGCGCCGGAACGGATCGTGATGCTGAAGGATTTCAGCGCGGTGCAGGCACGCCGCCTGCTGGTGTCGCGCGACGTGCGCGCAATGCCGCATCCGGCCTTCAAGGCCGCCGGCTGGGCCGTGCGGTTTCTGCGTGACCGGATACTTCCCGGCGGCGACTCGGAGCCGGGAACCAGGCTTTACATCTCCCGCGCCGACTCGGCCGGCCGCTACGTGGTCAACGAGGAGGAACTCATGGCGGTGCTGGGTCCGCTCGGTTATCGGCGCGTGACGCTGGCCGAGCGGAGCGTTGCCGATCAGGCGACGCTGTTCGCCGGTGCCAGCCACATCGTCGGCCTGCACGGGTCCGGCTTCGCCAACCTCGTATTCGCCCGGAAGGGCGCGCAGGTCATCGAGATATTTGCGAGAACTTACGGCACCCCGGCGTTCTACGTCATTGCCGCGGCGGTGGGCTGCCGATACGCGACCTACGTTGCGGAGAAGGTAGTCGGCGGCAAGCGTACGCAGGTGGACGACGTGCGCATCGACGTCACCAATTTCGAGAAGGCCTGTAAGCACCTGCTCTAACGGTGCGGCCACTCCGGTTCAGGGCGTAGCGGGATTGCAAGGCTGATCCGGCGTGGCCTGCGGGCGTCTTCCGCGCCGGCGTGTCCGGGTGTTTCCGCAACCGCGGCGGGCATGTGCAGCTCGATCACGTCCGAGCAACGGCCGCTCACCTGGAACTCCGCAACCAGCTCGCCCGAGCTGTGGCGGGCGGCCTGCACGATGTCGCCAATTTGGAAGTGGCAGGCGTCGACCAGGCCGGGCGCCGCCTCGCGCACCACGGGAACGCGCACCTGCAGCACCGCCACCGCATCCCACTCGGCGCGCCAGGACAGTTTTGGGCCGCCAGCCCAGCGGTACTGCCAAACGCCATCGGTCTCGCACGGATGCCACCACACGTCGTCGGGGCCGGGGAACGCGATGCGGCGGTCGCCCAACTGCGCCGGCGCCAGCAGCCGCACCGTGGCAAACGACGACCCGATGCTGTCGAGGCCGATCCTGGCGTAGTCCGATGCCTCGGCGTTGCCAAAGCCATGGAACTCGCCGCCGCAATGCAGCTTCAGCCCGAGGCGTCGGCCAAGCTCGACCAGCGTGTGCTCGGAGAAGGCGGCGACGTGGCCGTTGCGCGGCGCCAGGAACCACCAACTGCCGCGCGCCGACAGGATGTCGTCGGGCTGCAACACCTGGCTGAACAGCAGGCAGCCGTCGGGCCGCAGCATGGACAGCATATCGGCGAGAGCGGCGACCGGATCGGGCGAACGCTCGATCACCCCGAACGATGCCACGATGTCGAACCGGCCGTCTTGCCGTGCCGCGCCGGACGACGGATCGTAGCTCTCGGCCAGGGCAAACCCGCGTTCACGCAGTGCCGCCGCGACCGCGCCGGCGGCGGACCCATAGCCTAGAATCCGCGCTCCTTCGCACCCGCGCAACCGGCGCGCGAAGTCGTCGGCCAAACGTTTGGGGCGAAGACTCCCTGGCTCCCGCTCGATTTTTCCGAAATCGTCATTGTAGACATAGCGAGCGAGGTCCGTCGAATACCAGTCATCGAAGAACGGCGTAGAAATGAAGCCGCATCGGAAGCAGCGCCAGTAATCCACGCCGACGCCGGACAACCCGAACTCATAGTAATTGTCGCGCGAGCAGTATTTGTTGAAATCGACAGTGTCGAAACGCAGGCAGGCGCCGCCACATATCCTGCAGCCACGCCAAGCGGCAAGCTGGTTGGTGGATCGCAGCGGCGGTAGCTGGTGGATCGCCGCGCGGGGCGCTACGGTCGGCTTGGTCATTGGCGCAATGGGGGCGCATCGATGAGCCTTGTCAAAGCGTCCACCGCAACTGAGCCGCCGCACGAGGCGCTCGACCCGGTCCGCGAGCCGCGAGCGCCCGGCGGCTTCGTGTCGGTGGCGGAAGCCATCATCCCGTTCACTGCCACGGTCCCGGTGGTCGGAATGGTCCCAGGGTTACGCCGCGACGGGCCGTTCCTGGTGCGCGACTTCGGCCGGCAGGTCGCCGGCGTGCGCCGCATCCTGGCGTTGCAGTTCGGCGGCTTCGGCGATTTCGTGATCGCCCTGCCGGCGTTGCGAGGCTTGCGGGCGGCCTTTCCGAACGCCGTCATCCGCATGGTCTGCGGCAGTTGGAACGTCGACGGCGCGCGCGCCTGCGCCGCGGTCGACGAGGTATGCAGCTTCGACTACCGCCCCGGCCAGCCGAGCGGCTCGCCGCTCCAGGGCTGGGAAATGTTTGCCGCCGCCGTGCAAGGCGACTGGGACATCGCCCTCGACATGCGCGTGGACGAGGACACCAGGCATTTGCTCGGGCGGGTCAATGCCACGGTGCGATGCGGCATCGGATCGGCGTTCCGCTTCCCGCTGCTCGACGTGGCGCTCCCGTCGCGGCACGGCCAGCCCGTCGACGTTCCAAGCGGCTGGAGCGGCGACGAGTTCCTGGCGCCGGGCCGCTTCACCTCGCTCATGCCGACCCGCAACGACTTCTTCCACGAGACCGGCTTTGCCAAGACGGACTTTGCCAACACGGGCCGGCACATCATATTCGGCCCGCATGTACGGCTGCCGCGTGGCGAGTTCACCGCGACGTTCGGCCTGAGCATGACCGGCTTCGTGCCCGGCCTGCGCCCGCTCGAAATATCGGTCGACGTGTTCAGCGGCGGCCACCGCTTCCACGCGCAACACACCATCGGCCGCGCCGAGATGGCCGCCTTGAAGCAGCCCACGCTGACGCTGCCGTTCAGCAACGACGATGAGCACTCGACCTTCGAGTTCCGGGTGCATCTGCGCGGCCGGCCGCTCGCCGGGAAGCTGCAATTTGCCGGGGTGCGGCTGCATCAGGTCGATGCCGCCCCGGCCGCCCGGTTCCGTCCGGCCGAACTGCATGTCGGCGAGACGCTGAGCCTGCTGGTCAGCCTGATCGAGCAGCGCGTCGGCAACCTCTACGGCGATGCTCCAGGCGTCGGAAGTTCGAGGCCGGGCCGGCGCGTGGTGATCGCGCTGGCCAACAACGGCACGCTCCGCGACTGGCCGACCGAGCGTTACGCCACCCTGGTCGGGCTGCTGCTGCGGCGTCCCGACTGCGAGGTGGTGCTGGTCGGAGCGCCCGGGCAGCAGGCGGGCGCCGCGGTGATCGCCGCGCGCAATGCCTCGCCGCGGCTGCGTGACATGGTGGGCGAGACGGCCCTGTCGGAACTGCCGGCCGTCCTTGCCGGCGCCGACCTGGTGATCTGCAACAACTCCGGAATCGCCCATCAGGCCGCCAGCCTCAACGCCCGCACGCTGGCGATCTACTCGGGCAGCCACCAGCCGCAAGAGTGGGGTCTACGCGGGGCGCGGTCGCGTGCCATCATGGCCTATGTCGAATGTTCGCCTTGCGGCCACGAGGCGATTGAGGACTGTCCGAACGACCATATTTGCATGAAGCTGATTACGCCCGGCGACGTGCTGCGGCATGTCGACGAATGCCTTGCCGTTGCGTTGGCACCGGCATCCATCAAGGAGACTGCGCCGTGAGTGACATGCCCGCCGAGGACAACGCCTTCATCGCCATGAACCGCTTCCGCGTGCTGCCGGACGAGAGCGCCGCGTTCGAGGGGATCTGGAGCAGCCGCGACTCGCACCTGCGCAGCGTCCCCGGCTTCGTCGCCTTCCATCTGCTGCGCGGCCCGGTGCGCGACGACCATGTGCTGTATTCGTCGCACACGGTATGGGCGAACCGCGCCGCGTTCGAGGCGTGGACCAACTCGGAGGCATTCCGCGCCGCCCATCGCGGCGCCGGGACCTCGCGGCCGACCTATCTGGGCCATCCCGAGTTCGAGGGCTTCGAGGTCATCCAGACCATCGACTGATCGATCCCACGGCAAACGGACCTGCTACGATAGGGCTATGATGCAGTACGACGTGATCGTGCTCGGCGCGGGCGCGGCTGGGCTGATGTGCGCGTTGGCCGCGGGCCAGCGCGGCCGGCGCGTGCTGCTGCTTGACCACGCGGCGGAGGCGGGCGCCAAGATCCTGATCTCCGGCGGCGGACGCTGCAACTTCACCAACACCGGGACCGTGCCGGAGCGGTTCCTGTCCGACAACCCGCACTTCAGCCGCTCGGCGCTCGACCGCTACACGCCGCAGGATTTCATGGCGATGGTGGAGCGGCATCGCATCGGCTTCCACGAGAAGACGCTGGGCCAGTTGTTCTGCGACGTGTCGGCACGCGCCATCGTGGGGATGCTGCTGGAGGAGTGCCAGGCCGCCGGCGTCGAGTTGCGGCTTGGCTGCCGGGTGACGGAGCTTGGCCGGGCCGACGGTTTCCGGGTGGACACCGATGGCGGGACCTTCACCTCCGACAGCTTGGTGTTGGCCACCGGCGGCCTGTCGATCCCCAAGCTCGGCGCCACCGGGTTCGCCCATGACGCGGCGCGGCGGTTCGGCCTGCGCCTGACCGGGTTGCGCCCGGCGCTGGTGCCGCTCGCCTTCGCCGACGAGTTGCTGGCGCTGATGCGTCCGTTGAGCGGGGTGTCGCTGGACAGCGAGGTGGCGGTGGGGCGGCACCGTTTCCGGGAGGCCACGCTGTTCACCCATCGCGGCCTGTCCGGGCCGGCCATCCTGCAGATCTCGTCGTGCTGGACGCAGGGACCGATCACCGTGAACCTGCTGCCCGGGAAGGACGCCGCGGCCTTCCTGCTGGAACGCAAGCGGGCGCGGCCAAGGGCCGAACTGCGCAGCGTGCTCGGGGAGGTGCTGCCGCAACGCCTGGCCCAGGCTTTGGCCGACCCGCCGGCGACACGGCTGGCGGATCTACCCGACCGGGCGCTGCGCGATCTCGCGGCGCGGCTGTCGGCCTGGAGCGTCACGCCGAGCGGCACGGAGGGCTACGCCAAGGCCGAGGTCACGCTCGGCGGCGTCGACACGCGCGACCTGTCCTCACGCACGATGCAGGCCAATGCGGTGCCCGGCCTGTTCGTCATCGGCGAGGCGGTCGACGTCACCGGCTGGCTCGGCGGCTACAACTTCCAATGGGCCTGGGCGAGCGGCTGGTGCGCGGGCCAATTTGCCTGAGCTGACAATACGGTTTCGTGATGATCCGCTGTGCCCGAGGCGCGCATAGTCCGCAATGGCCGTGCCGCAGGCCTGCCAGGTTTCGTGGGAGACGCGTCATGACGTGTGCAAACCTGATGGTCCACCTGGAGATCGGCAAATCGAATGCCGGTCTGTTGGCGGTTGCCGGCGACCTTGCGGAGCGGCTGGGGGCCGGGGTCATCGGCATGGCGGTCTGTCAGCCGATGCTGATCGTCTTCGACTCCGGATGCTATGGCGCCGGCGACCTCATCCAGCAGGACCGCGACGAGATCGCCGCCGCGATCAAACTAGCCGAGGCAGAGTTCCGTCAGGCTCTGGAGAGCCGCATCCGCACCCTCGATTGGCGTTCGGAGGTGACTCTTGGGCCATTGTCCGAGTGCCTCGCGTGCGAGGCTCGCGGCGCCGACCTGGTCCTGACCGGGCTTGGCTCCGGAGGGTCGTTCAATCAGACGCGGCATATAAACATCGGCGATCTGGTTATGCAGCTTGGCCGTCCCGTTCTCGTGGTGCCGCCGTCCCTGCACGAGTTGCCGCTGGAGCGTGTCGTCATCGGCTGGAAGGAGGCGCGCGAGCCGCGCCGGGCGATTGCCGACGCGCTGCCGTTGCTGAAGAAGGCCGGGCATGTGGCGGTGGTGGAGATCGCCTCCAAGGATGATATGGCCGCGGCGCGCAGTCACCTGAAGGATGTCGTCGGTTGGCTCGGGCGCCATGGTGTCGCGGCGGAGTCGCTGCCGACGCCCTCGACCGGCGACGACGCCAGCCAGTTCAACGCCATTGCGCGGGAGCAGGGCGCGGATCTGATCGTCGCCGGCGCCTACGGCCACAGCCGCCTGCGCGAGTGGGCGTTTGGCGGCATCACCCGCGACCTGCTGTTCAACGCGGATCGGTGCGCGCTGCTGTCGCACTGACGGAGTTCAGTTGAAGCCGGCGGCCAGCGCTTCGAGCCATGCGCGATCCAGGATGACGATGGCGTGGCTCGACGGGGTGGCGATGCGCTTGTCGGCCTTGAACCGGCTGAGCATCCGGCTGATCGTCTCGATGGTCAGGCCCAAATAATCCGCGATCTCCGCCCGGGTCATCGGCAAGGCAATCCGGTCGACCGGATCATGGCACGAGGTCGCGCCATGATCCTGGGCGATCAGAAAGCTCGCGACCCGTTCAGGCGCCGTCTTGCGGCCCAGCAGCAGCATTTGCTCCTGTGCCGTGACAAGCTCGTCGCAGGCGGTCTGCAGCAGCCGCTGCTCGAGCATGGGGAGGTCGTCCAGCACTTCGCGCAGCTTTGCCCGGGGAAACCGGCATAGCTGCAGCGGCTCGATTGCCTCGGCGCTGAATGCGTAGTCCTGGGAGACCGCGAGGCCGAGGAAATGGCCGACGCCGGCGAAACCGATGATTTGCTGGCGTCCGTCCGGCAGCAGTTTGAACAGCTTGGCGGTGCCGGCGGTGACGTTGAAGAATTCGGTCGCCGGCTGGCCCTGCTCGATGAACATCTGCCCCTTGCCGACATGATGCTCGGTGGCGATCGTGGCGAGGCGATCGAGGTCGGGCTCGTCAACCGAGCCGCAGACGCTCTGCCGCCGCGCGCCGCACGTCACGCAATGGGCAACGCCCTGGTTTGAGGCCGACACGATCCGCTTTAGGCGATGCATGTCCGATGGTCCTAAGGGCAGGTTACCGGCCCGGACCACACCATACCCAAAACGAACGCCGCAGGGTCAACTCATTCTCCCGCGGCCAGCACCGCCTCCTTGTCGCGGCGCTGCGCGGTTTTTGCCGCGATGCCGAAGGTCAGCACGATGTCGCACGCGGCAAGCGGCGCTGGGCGGTGGCTGATGAGCAACGCGCCTTGCCGATGGGCCGCCAGCCGTGCCCGCAACCGCGCGACGACGACCGCCTCGGTGGCCGCGTCCAACCCCTCGGTTGGCTCGTCCAGCAGCAGCCACGGGGCCGGGCGCAGGTAGGCCCGAGCCAATACCAGCCGCCGCCGCTCGCCGCCCGAGAGCCGCACGCCGTTCTCGCCGATCCAGGTGTCGAGGCCCTGCGGCAGGCGGCGCATTCGCTCGTCCAGCGCCGCATCGTGGAGCGCGTCCCAAATCGCCGCCTCGGTTGCGGCGGGGTCGGCGAGCAGCAGGTTTTCACGCACCGTCCCCGCCAGCAGGGCCGCGTCCTGCGGCGCCACCGCGAAGCAGCGCCGCGTTGTCGAAAAATCGAGGTCTTCGATGTCGACGCCGCCCAGCGTGATCCGGCCACGCCCGCCGTCCCGCAGCCTGAGCAGCCGCTCGATCAAGGTCGTCTTGCCGCACCCGGAAGGGCCGGCGATGCCCGCCAGGGTGCCGGGCGGCAGCGTGGCTCCAAGGTCGGCCAGCCCGATGGCCAGCGGCTCCGGCAATGCAAGCATCTGGCTGGGGAAAGCCTCGCCCCGGTCGAGCATCGCCTCCAGCCGCGCCTCCGCCGCGTGCAGCCGGCCGCGCTGCTGCAAGCCGCGCACCGTGCCTGCCACCCCATCGACCGTCATCGCCGCTCCCAGCGCCGCCATTGCGGTGATCGGCAGCGCCGCGCCCCGAGCCAGGGCCAGCGTCAGCATGACGGCCAGCCCGGTTGCGGTGGCCAGCAGCAGTTCGAACCAGCCTCCGCCCTTCGTCACCATTTGCTGCGCCGCGACCAGGCCGCTGGCCCGCCGGTCGATCCGCCCGGCCGCCCACGCCTCCAAGTCATAGGCGCGGAGTTCCGGAGCGGCGGCGGCGAGCGTCGCGAACTCCTGCTTCAGAAGGCCGTGCGCCAGGGGGATGGCGCGGCCGCGCGCGTCCAGCCGCACGGCCAGCCACCATGCCGCGAGCAGCAGCGTCGCAATGACGGCGACCACCACCGCCAGGGCCGCGCCCCCGGCAAGGGACAGTAGCGCGGCTCCGGTGGCGCACGCCGCCCAGGCGCCCCACGCCGAGGAGCGCAGCACGAGGCGCGTCTCGACCTCGTTCACGTCCTGCACCATGCGGGCGCTCGCATCGCCGGCCGACATTGCCATGGCCCGCGCCGGGGCCGAGACCGCCAATGCCTGGAACAAGGCTGGCCGCACGCGGGCAAGCACGCGCAGCGCCGCGTCGTGTCCGCTCAGCCGCTCGCTGTAGCGGCATCCGGTGCGCAGGATGGCAAGCAGGCGGATGCCGGCGCTCGGCAGCAGCGTGTTGAACGCCCAGGCGGCGGGGCCACCCGCCAGGCCCGCAAGTGCGGCGCCAGTGATGAACCAGCCGGACAGGCCGAGCAGCAGCACCGACGCGGCGGCCACGGCGGCGGCCGACATCCCGGCCACCAGGAACCGGCCACGCTCGCGCCGGCGTTCGCCCGCCAGCAGGCTTTGCAGGCGGCTCATGGCCCGTCCAGCCTGACGACCTTGTCGGCCGCCGCGGACAGCCGTTCCGAATGGGTGGCGATGATCGTGGTGCGTCCCCGCGCGGCCTGCCGGATAGCGCCGATCAGCGCATTCTCCGCGATGGCGTCGAGATGCGCCGTGGGTTCGTCGAGCAGCAGGATCGGGGCCGGCTTCAGCAGCGCGCGGGCCAGGGCGATGCGGCGGCGCTCGCCGCCGGACAGCCCGCTGCCGCGTTCGTCCACCGCAGCGTCCAGGCCGTCCGGCCTGCCGCGCAGCATCCGGCACAACCCGGCACGCTCCGCCGCCACGGCGATCTCGAACGGCGCGGCGTCCTGGCGCGACAAGGCGACGTTCTCCGCGATGCTGCCCGGCACGATCACCGGCGACTGTCCCATCCAGGCAACCGATCCCGCGAGGGAGCCGAGGCTGGAGAGCGCCATGTTGTCGACCCACACCTCGCCGCCGTGAAGTGGGGCCAAGCCAAGCAGCAGGTTCAGCACCGTGGTCTTCCCCGAACCGCTGGGACCGAGCAATGCCACGATCTCACCCGGCGCCGCCTCGAAGTCGAGGTTGTCGAGCGCCGGACGATCCTCGCCGGGAAACCGCACGGTGACGCCCTGAAAGCGGATGCGGGGGGCGGCGGCGAGCGGGACAGCGGCGGCACGCGCTGGCTGCCGCTTGGCCTGCAGGGCGATCAGCCGGTCCGCCGCCGTCTCCGCCGCCTGCTTGTCGTGGTAGGCGGCGGCCAGCCGACGCATCGGCGCGTAGAACTCCGGCGCCAGCGCCAGCACGAACACGGCGCGGCCGAGGTCGAGCCGCTCCGGCGACGGGAACGGCAGCAGGCGCAGCAGGTTGAAGCCGGCATACACGGCGACCAGCGCCACCGACAGCGCGGCGAAGAACTCCAGCCCGGCCGATGACACGAAGGCGACGCGCAGCACGCCCATGGTGCGCTGGCGCAGGCTGTCGGCGGCCACCGCAAGCCGGTCCGCTTCGGCCTGCTCGGCCTAGAACGCCAGCACCGTGGGCAGCGCCCGGATGCGGTCGGCGAACAGTCCCGACAGGCGGCTGAGCGCGGAGAACTGCCGCCGAGACTCGTCGGCCGCGGCGCCGCCGGCCAACGCCATCAGGACAACGAACGGCACGAAGGTGCCGGCCAGGATGGCGGCGCTGATCGGGCTGGCGTACGCGGTCGCGGCCAGCACCAGCAGCGGCGCCACGGCGGCGGCCCGGCGTGCCGGCAGGAAGCGCGCGACGTAGCCGTCGATGGTCTCCACCGCATCGACCGCGTCGGTCATCATCTCGCCGGTGGCCGGCCGCTCGCCCGGCGGCAGGCCCAGGCAGGTCACGACGACTTGGCGGCGAAGCGGCGTTCGTGCCTTGGCCGAGGCGGCGGCGCCGATCCGCGCGCTGCCCCAGGCGCAGCCGCCGCGGGCGAGGGCGGCGGCCAACCCCAGCGCCAGCCATGGCATCGCGGCGCGCAGACCGTGCGGCAGGCGGGTCAATCCGCCGGCCAGCGCCGCCACGAAGCCAATGGCCGCAACGCTGTCCAACGTCAGCAGCCCGGCCGCGGCGGCGTTGCGCCAGCCGGCTGCGGAAGCCACCCGCGTCAGCCAGGCGCGGCGATGCTTGGCTTGAATTTGCGGTTGCGGTGGTTGCGCCATGACCGACTGCTCGCACGCCGCAGCCGGCGCGGCATTGATCCAGATCAAGGCGGGAATGTCGCTGCCCGCGTAGGAACACGCTTGGCCTTCCCGGCAGGTTCGCCCGGTGCGGCTCGATTTACGGAGCAGATCAATGGATGCCGGAGTTATCGACCTGTCGCGGCTGCAGTTCGCGCTGACCGCCCTCTACCACTTCCTGTTCGTGCCGCTCACGTTGGGCCTGTCCGTCATGCTGGTCATCATGGAGAGCGTCTATGTCATGACCGGCCGCACGGTCTGGCGAACCGTCACGCGGTTCTGGGGCACCATCTTCGGCATCAACTTCGTGCTTGGCGTGGCCACCGGCCTCACGATGGAGTTCCAGTTCGGCACCAACTGGTCGTATTTCTCGACCTACGCCGGCGACATCTTCGGAGCGCCGCTCGCCATCGAAGGGCTGATGGCGTTCTTCCTGGAAGCCACCTTCGTCGGGCTGATGTTCTTCGGCTGGGACCGGCTGTCCAAGGGCGGGCATCTGTTCGCAACCGCCATGGTGGCGCTGGGCACCAATCTGTCGGCACTGTGGATATTGATCGCCAACGGCTGGATGCAGAACCCGGTCGGCGCCCGGTTCAATCCCGAGACCATGCGCATGGAAATCCAGGATTTCTCGGCGGTGCTGTTCAACCCGGTGGCGCAGGCGAAGTTCGTCCACACCGTCAGCGCCGGCTACGTCATCGCCTCGGTGACCGTGCTGGGCATCTCCGCGATCTATTTGCTGAGCGGGCGCTGGGTCGGGGTTGCCCGGCGGTCGATGACCGTCGCCGCTGCCTTTGGCCTTGCCGCATCGCTCTCCGTCGTCGTGCTCGGCGACGCCAGCGGCTATGCGCTGACCGACAACCAGAAGATGAAGCTCGCCGCGATCGAGGCGGCCTGGCACACGCAGCCGGCGCCGGCCGGCATCACGCTGTTCGGCCTGCCCGATTTGCAGACGCGCACCACGCGTTACGCGGTCGAGGTTCCCTGGGTGCTGGGCCTGATCGCCACCCACAGCCTGGACACGCAGGTCACCGGAATGTCCGAGCTGGTGCTGTCGGCACAGGAGCGGATCGAGTCCGGGCTGCACGGCTACGACGCGTTGCAGACCCTCAAGCACACGCCGCAGGACCCTGCCGCGCGCGCGATGTTCGCCTTGCACGGCCGCGACATCGGCTATGCGCTGCTGCTGAAGCGGTATGTGGACGACCCGCGCCAGGCCACGCCGCAGCAAATCCAGCAGGCGTCCTGGGACACCGTGCCGAACGTGCCGCTGATGTTCTGGAGCTTCAGGGTGATGGCCGGCCTGGGCTTCTTCTTCATCGCCCTGTTCGGTACTGCCTTCGTGCTGTGCAGTATACGGCGCTTCGACCAGCGCTGGTTCCTTCGCCTGGCCGCCTTCGCGCTGCCGCTGCCCTGGGTGTCCACCGAACTCGGTTGGGTGATCGCCGAACTGGGCCGCCAGCCCTGGGCGATCGACGGCGTGCTGCCGACCGCGCTGGCGTCGTCGACGCTGAGCCGCGCCGAGCTATGGACCACGCTGATCGGCTTCACGCTCATCTACGGCGCCCTGGCGGTGATCGAGTTCGGCCTCATCGTGCGCACCGTCCGCCGTGGGCCGTTCGCCGGCCATGAGGATGTCACCGTCCCGCTGCCGCCGCTGGGCGCTGTCCCGCTTCCCGCCTGAGGAACACGAACATGCATCTCGCACTCGACTATCCGACCCTGCGCGTCATCTGGTGGGCGCTGATGGGCGTGCTGCTGATCGGTTTCGCGCTCACCGACGGGTGGGATCTCGGCATCGGCGCGCTGCTGCCGTTCGTCGCCCGCACCGACGTGGAGCGGCGCATGGCGATCAACTGCGCCGCGCCGACCTGGGAGGGCAACCAGGTCTGGTTCATCCTCGGCGGCGGCGCGATCTTCGCGGCATGGCCGTTCGTCTATGCGGTCAGCTTCTCCGGCTTCTACCTGGCGATGTTCCTGGTGCTGGCGGCGCTGATCCTGCGCCCGGTGGCGTTCAAGTACCGCTCGAAGCGGCCCGACCCGGCATGGCGGGCGCGGTGGGACTGGGCGCTGTTCATCGGCGGCTTCGTGCCGAGCCTGGTGTTCGGCGTCGCCGTGGGAAACGTGCTGCAAGGCATTCCCTTCCACCTCGACAGCGACCTGCGCGTCACCTACGACGGCAGTTTCCTCGGCCTGTTCACTCCGTTCACCTTGCTCTGCGGCCTGCTCTCGGTGGCGATGGTCGTGCTGCATGGCGCCGCCTTCCTGACGGTGAAACTGGAGCATGGCGCGGTCCATGAGCGCGCCCGGCGCTACGGCAGCCTCGCGGCGATGGCGTCCGTGCTGCTGTTCGCCATCGGCGGCCTTTTCGTGGCGTTTGGCGACATCGGTTTTCACATCACCAGCGCCGTCGATCCCGCCGGCCCATCCAACCCACTGCGCGCCACGAGCATCCCTCTCGGTGGCGGCTGGCTGGGCAACTACGCGGCGTATCCCTGGATGATCGCGGCTCCGGCGCTCGGCCTGGTCGGCGCGGCGCTGGCGCTGCTGGGCATCCGCCTGCGGCTTGAATTGCCGGCGCTGGCGGGTTCGGCGTTGTCCACGCTGGGCATCATCTCGACGGTGGGGCTGTGCATGTTCCCCTTCATCCTGCCGAGCTCCACGGACGCGCATTCCAGCCTCACGGTCTGGAACGCCTCCTCGAGCCAGCCGACGCTGCTGATGATGCTGTTCGCCACCGTCGTGTTCCTGCCGCTGATCCTGCTCTACACCGGCTGGGTGTACCGGATGATGAGCGGGCGGGTGACGGCGGCGGGCATCGCCACCAACCCCGATCTCTACTGACCCGACATCACCCTGGGACACCTGACCGATGTGGTATTTCGCCTGGATACTTGGACTTGGACTGGCCATGACGTTTGGCGTCCTCAACGGTATCTGGCACGAGTTTTCGCTGCCGAACGACGACGATCCGACGCCGCGCGGTCATTGAGGCGCGGCCTCTCCTACGGGATCATCCACGGCGCCACGTATTGCTGCAGCACCACGAGCAACCCGAGCAGCAACGTGAGCGCCACGCTGTGCTTGAAGGTGCGGGCGAACACCACGCCTTCCTGCCCCTTGAGGTCGGTGACCGAGACGCCGGTGGCGATGTTCTGCGGCGAGATCATCTTGCCCATGACGCCGCCCGACGAGTTGGCCGCGGCAATCAGCACCGGGTTGAGGCCGAGCTGGTTGGCGGCCACCACCTGCAGGTTGCCGAACAGCGCGTTGCCCGAGGTGTCGCTGCCCGACAGGAACACCGCGACCCAGCCCAGGAACGGCGACACCAGCGGGAAGATGACGCCCATGGAGGCGACGCCGAGGCCGAGCGTGTAGTTCATGCCCGAGTAGTTCATCAGGTAGGCGAGCGCCACGATCAGCGCCACGGTGAGAATGGCGATCCGGCTCTGCCGCCAGGTGGTCGCGATGCACTGGACGAAGCGACCCGGTCCGACGCCGACGAGGGCCGCGGTGATGAGCGCCGAGAGCAGGATCGCGGTGCCGGTCGCCAGCGGCTGGAACACCCAGACAGCGGCGTACGGCTTGTCATGGTACAGCGTGATGAGCACCTGGTTGTGCAGGCCCGGCCAGGGGATCGCCACCTGACCGATCGCGAACACCTTGAAATGCGTCCACAGGATGACGACGACCGACACGACGACCCAGGGCAGCCAGCCCTGCCAGGCAGGCACCGCGCCGATGCGGCCTCGCGGCAGGGCCACGTCCGCGCCCACCGCCTGCGTCGTCATCCTGGCGTTCATCGAGAACGATGCGTCCGGCACCGGCTGCCAGACGCGCAGGAACCCCAATGTGACGATCAGCGCGGTGAGCGACGAGAGCACGTCGGTCAGCGCGTAATCGAGGAAGTTGGACGCCACGAACTGCCCGACCGCGAAGCTGCCGCCGGCCACCAGCAACACCGGCCATAGCGCCCGCACCGACCGCATCCCGCCATACACCGCCATGACGTAGAACGGCAGGAGCATCGCGAGGAACGGCAGTTGCCGCCCGATCATCGCGCCCAGGCGCACCGGGTCGAGGCCCGTCACCTGCCCAAGCACGGTGACCGGGGCGCCGAGCGCGCCGAATGCCACCGGAGCGGTGTTGAAGATCAAGGTGAAAGTAAGCGATTCGAGCGGCGGAAAGCCTACCAGGATCAGCAATGCGCTGGTGATCGCGACCGGGGTGCCAAACCCCGCGATGCCTTCCAGCAGGCAGCCGAAGCAGAACCCGATCACCACCAGCACGATCCGCCGGTCGTTGGGCAGGTGGTTCAGCACCCAGTCACGGAATGCGTCGAAGCGGCCGGACACCACGGCGATGTTGTAGAGCAGAAGCGCGTTGAACACGATCCACATGACCGGCCACAGCGCGAACACCGCGCCGGCCGCGGCACTGTCGAGCGCCAGCCGGACCGGGAACTGCCACACCGCCAGGGCCACCACGAACGCCACCACCAAGCCGGCCAGCGAGGCCTGCCACGCCGGGCGGCGCAGCACGCCCAACAGCACCAGCACGACCACGACCGGCAGCGCCGCCATCAGGAACGAGAAAAGCAGGCTGCCGAACGCCGGCATCAACAACTGGTGGAACATTGTCTCCCCTTTATTATCTTAGGCGCCGCGCAGGCCGCCGCAGGCTGATCCTGTTGCCGATCCCACAGTGGCACGCATCAGGCGTCGCGTCGCCCAACCATGATCGCGCGGAAATCGTTGACGTTGGTGCGCGTCGGCCCGGTGAGGACGAGGTCGCTTAATGCCGCGAAGAAGCGATGGCCGTCGTTGTCGGCCAACAGCGCGCGCCCGCTAAGGCCGAGTGCCGCGGCGCGCGCGAGCGTGTCGGGCGCCAGCAGCGCGCCGGCGTTCTCCTCGGTGCCGTCGATGCCGTCGGTGTCGCAGGCGATGGCGTGGATGCCCGGATGACCGTCCAGCGCGACCGCCAGCGCCAGCAGGAACTCCGCGTTGCGTCCGCCACGGCCGTTGCCCCGCACCGTCACCGTCGTCTCGCCGCCGGAGATCAGCACGCAGGGCGGTGCGGCGGGCTGGCCGTGCTGGGCGCATTGCCGGGCAATCCCGGCCATGACGCGGGCGACCTCGGCGGCCTCGCCCTCGATGGCGTTGCCCAGGATGAGCGGCGCGATGCCGGCGTCGGCGGCAATCCTGGCGGCTGCTTCCAGCGAGACCTGCGGCGTCGCGATCAGGACGGAGCGGGCGCGGGCGAACGCCGCGTCGCCCGGCTTGGGTGTCTCCGCGGCAGGGTCGCGCAGCCGCACCTGCACCGAATGCGGCGGCACGATCGCAAAGCGGGCCAGCACCGCCCGCGCGTCGGCCAGCGTGCTGGCGTCGGGGATTGTGGGACCGGACGCGATCACCGAGAGGTCGTCGCCCGGAACGTCGGAGATCACCAGCGAGACGACCTGCGCCGGCGCGGCGGCGGCGGCGAGGCGGCCGCCCTTGATGGCGGAAAGATGCTTGCGCACGCAGTTCATGTCGTGGATGCCGGCGCCGCTGCGCAGCAACGCCCGGTTCACCGCCTGCTTGTCGGCGAGATCGATCCCCGCAGCCGGCAACGCCAGCAGCGCCGACCCGCCACCCGAAATCAGGCAGAGCACCAAATCGTCCGGCCCCAACCCGTCCACTAGCGCGAGGATACGCGCGGCGGCTGCCTGACCTGCCGCGTCGGGCACCGGATGGCTCGCCTCGACGACCTCGATCCGTGAGAGGGGGCCGACACCGTGGCCATAGCGCGTGACGACCAGCCCGGACAGCGGACGCTCGGCGGGCCAATGCGCCTCGACCGCCTGCGCCATGGCCGCCGCCGCCTTGCCCGCGCCGACCACGATTGTGCGCCCGGCCGGCGGCGACGGCAGGTGCGGCGGCACACAGGCGGTCGGCGCGGCGGCCGTGACCGCCGCGTCGAACATCCGCCGCAGCAAAGCGCGTTCAGTCACGGCATGGGCCTCCTTCGCGATCATGTGTCGCAACGATGCAATCGAGCATCATTGAGAGTTGTACGCCGGGCGGCGTAGCTGAATAGCGGTTCGGTTCAGCTTCGGCATGAAAAGATATTCCATTTGGTCGCGGTCGGCGCAGCCTTGCGTGCCTGGATGTTACATGTCAGTGTTTCCGTATCCTGCCGCAGAGCAAGGACTAGGAGAGGAAGGCAATGGCCGTTCGTTCAGCCGCGCTGTTGGCCACGATGTTGCTGCCGCTGATGGTCGGCGCGGCCAGCGCGGGACAGCCGAAAACAAATCTACTTTCGCAATGGAACACCGGCTCCGACGCGGCGGCAATCGCCAAGTTGGGCGATATGTTCACAGCAGCTGGCGGTACGTGGACAGCCACGTCGATTGCCGGCCACACCGCCAACACCATCGCCAAGCTGCGCGCCGACGTGGTGTCGGGAGACGCGCCGCCCGCGGTGCAGTTGAAGGGTCCGGAGATCGCCGAGTGGGCCGCCACCGGCATGACGTCCAACCTCGATCCCATTGCCAAGCGCGAGCATTGGGACGATCTGGTGGTGCCCCAACTCGTTGCGATAATGAAGCCCAAAGGCGATTGGGTCGCGGCACCCATGAACATCCATCGCATCAACTGGCTTTGGGCAAGCAAGAAAGCACTCGACAAGGCGGGCATCGCGGCGATGCCAAGCAACTGGACCGAGTTCAACGCCGACGCGGAAAAGCTGAAGGCCGCCGGCATCATCCCGGTCGCCCACGGCAGCCAGGACTGGATCGATGCAACGCTGTTCGAGAACATTGTCTACGGCATGAACGTCGATCTCTACCGCAAGGCTTTGGTCGATATGAACATGGACGCGCTGCGTGGCCCGGACATGGTGGCGGTGTTCACTGAGTTGCGTAAGGTCATCGGCTGGACCGATCCAGGGATGCCCGGCCGCGACTGGGACGCCGCGGCCAACATGATGCTCAACGGCAAGGCCGGGTTCTTCTTCATGGGTGACTGGGCGATTGGCACCTACAACGCGGAAGGGTTCAAGTACGGCACCGACTATCTCTGCGCCCAGGCGCCGTCCGACAACGGCAAGCCCGGCTTCATCCTCAACAGCGACTCGGTGGTGTTCTTCAAGCAGAAGGACCCCGACTACATCGCCGGCCAGGACCTGCTGGCGCACCTCATCATGACCAAGGACTTCCAGACCGTCTTCAATCAGTCCAAGGGTTCGATCCCGGCGCGCATGGACGTTGATATCGGCCAGGGCTTCAATCCCTGCCAGAAGCTCTCGCAGAAGGACCTGAACGCCAGCCTCAAGGCAGGCACGGTGGTGCTCAGCATGGCGCACAATATGTCCATCCTGCAGAAGTATCGCGGCGCCATGATGGAGGTTATTTCCGAGTTCGTGAACGATCCGAAGATATCCGCGCAGGATGCCGCAACAAAGCTTGGCGATGCGGTGGAAGCACAGATGTGAGAGTGTCGATGGCGAGCCACACGCGGTATCGGCGGCAACCCTGAGCAACGGTACGGCGCAGTACGCGCCGGCCGTCAAGGCTGGCGTTCCGCGCAAGGCGACTCGCCGGCTGTTGCAGTCGATTGCGCCGCATCTGGTCCTGGCACCATCGATTGCGGCGTCGCTGATCTATGTTGTGGTGTTCGCGTCATGGTCGGTGTGGATCTCACTCTCCAAATCCACGTTGCTGCCCGACTACAGCTACGCGGGCTTCCAGCAATACGTGCATTTGTGGAGCAATCACCGCTGGACCATCGCCTACACCAACCTGTTCCTGTTCGGCTCGCTCTACGTGGCGGGGGCCACGCTGGTCGGGCTCACGTTGGCTATCCTGATCGACCAGCGGGTGCGGGCCGAGTCAGTCTGGCGCTCGATCTTTTTGTATCCGCTGGCGATCTCGTTCGTGGTGACAGGCACGGTCTGGCGCTGGATATTCAATCCCACCACCGGGTTGGAGCATCTTGTCCACCAACTCGGCTGGACCGGGTTCTCGTTCGATTGGATCGTCCAGCGCAACATGGCGATCTACACCGTGGTCATCACCGGCATCTGGCAGGCGTCGGGCTTCGCGATGGCGCTGTTCCTCGCCGGTTTGCGCGGCGTCGATCCCGATTTGGTCAAGGCTGCCAGGATCGACGGCGCCAAGATGTCGCGCATCTACCTCCGCATCATCCTGCCGTCGATCCGGCCGATCTTCATTGCGGTCGTGGTTATCCTGCTGCAGTTCGCCATCAAGACCTTCGACCTGGTGCTGGCGCTGACCTCCGGCGGTCCCGGCATCTCGACCACCATGCCGGCGATCTACGTCTACGACCTGATGTTTCAGCGCGGGCAGCTTGGCGAAGGCGCGGCGGCGGCGGTGATGATGCTGGCGGCATTGCTGGTGGTGCTGGTACCGTACGGCATATGGACCAATTGGCAGCGGCGGCGGGAGCGCGCCAATGGCTGACGCAACGATTTTCGACTCGCGGGCCGTGCCGGGCCGCTGGCGGCAAAATCGGGCACGGCTGGGTATCTATGTGGCGCTGACGGCGTTCGCGCTCTATTACCTGATCCCGTTTGCGGTCGTGGTGCTGAACTCGTTCCGCAACCTCGACGATATCGCCCGCAACGGGCTGCTGAGTTTCCCCATCAGTTTCTCGCTCGCGCATTGGTCGGTGGTGTGGAATTCATATTGCGTCAGCGGCGGCTGCCACGGGATCGCGCCGTTCTTCTACAACTCGCTGGAAATAGCTCTTCCCGCGACGCTGATCTCGACCATGCTTGGAGCCGTCAACGGTTACGTTCTCTCGAAGTGGCGTTTCCGCGGATCGGAGTTGCTGTTCCTGCTGATAACGCTGGGCGTGTTCATGCCAGGGCAGATCGTGCTGCTGCCGTGGGCGATCACGCTGGGCCGGCTGGGATTGACCAACACGATCGGCGGCCTGGTGCTGATCCATTGCGTGCAGGGCCTGAGCTTCGCCACGCTGTTTTGCCGGAACTACTATGTCAACGTTCCCGATGAACTCATTAAGGCGGCGCGCATCGACGGCGCCGGTTTCTGGCGCATCTTCAGGCGCATCGTGTTGCCGCTGTCGCCGCCGATCCTGATCGTGACAGTGATCTGGCAGTTCACCGGCATCTGGAACGACTTCCTGTTCGGCGTGACCTTCTCCTCCGGCGAGCATCAGCCGATCACCGCGGCGCTGATCGGCCTGGCTGCATCCGGCACGGCGGTTCACGAATACAACGTCGAGAGCGCGGCGGTGCTGATTGGGGCGTTGCCGCCGTTGCTGATCTATCTGCTTGGCGGACGGTACTTCGTCCGCGGTCTCACCCAGGGAGCAGTCAAGTAGATGGCCTCGCTCAACATCCGCAACCTCAGCAAGCGGTTCGGCTCATTGTCGGTGTTGCAGGACATCGACCTCGACGTGCAACCCGGCGAGTTCGTCGTCCTGGTCGGGCCGTCCGGCTGCGGCAAGTCGACGCTGCTGGCGATGATCGCCGGCTTGGAGACGATCAGCTCCGGCGAAATCAGCATCGGCGGCCGCGTGGTCAATGACGTGGCACCGATGGATCGCGACATCGCCATGGTGTTCCAGTCCTACGCGCTATACCCGACCATGACGGTCCGCCGGAACATCACCTTCGGCATGGAATCTCGTCACGTGCCGAGGCAGCAGCAGGTCGAGGCTGTGGCTCGGGTGGCGGCGCTGTTGCAGATCGAGCCGTTGCTGGAGCGCAAGCCGGCCCAGTTGTCAGGCGGCCAGCGGCAGCGTGTGGCGATGGGCCGCGCGCTGGTGCGGGACCCGTCGCTGTTCCTGTTCGACGAGCCGCTGTCCAACCTCGATGCGAAGCTGCGTATCGAGATGCGCACCGAGATGAAGAAGCTGCATCACAACCTGCGCAACACCACTGTCTACGTCACGCACGATCAGGTGGAGGCGATGACGCTCGCCTCGCGTATCGCGGTGATGCACCAGGGTCGGGTGCAGCAGTTCGATCGTCCGAAAACCGTCTATGAGCGGCCCGCCAACATGTTCGTGGCGGGCTTCATGGGCGCCCCGGCGATGAACTTTCTCAATGCCGCAATCGTCGAGGGCAACGATGGCTTCGCGGTGGCGCTGACCGAAGGCGGCCCGTCCGCCCGTCTGCCGCTGCCGCCGCTTGGCTCGGGCGCCAACATCCAGCCGGGCCGTCCGGTCGTGCTCGGCATCCGCCCCGAAATGCTCTCCGACGCGGCCCGGTTGCGGTCGGACGCCGGGCGGCACATCGCGATCCTGGAGGGGCTGGTCGAGGTCGTCGAGCCGACCGGGCCGGAAACCATGGTGGTGGTCCGGCTTGGCGGGCGAGAGGTGATTGCGCGGTTCGAGTCGGACGCGGCGCCGGCGGTCGATGACCGGGTGTCGCTTGCGGTCGACATGAGCAAGGCGTGCCTGTTCGATCCCGACACGCAACTTCTGTTGTGACGGGTCTGTCATCATGATCTTTGCCCAGTATCCCAGCCTGGCCGGGCGCGTCGTGTTCGTCACCGGCGGCGGCAGCGGGATTGGCGCCGCGATGGTCGCAGGCTTTGCGCTGAACGATGCGCGGGTCGCCTTTGTGGACGTGGATGAGGCAGCCTCTGAAGCACTGGTCCGCGAACTGTCCGGCGCGCGCCATGCGCCGGTTTTCATCTCGTGCGACCTCACCGACATCACGGCGCTGCAATCTGCGATATCGCGGACGCACGATGAACTCGGACCCATCGCGGTGCTGGTCAACAACGCCGCCAACGACGAGCGGCACGAGGTGGATGAGGTCACGCCCGAGTACTGGGACCGCGCGATGGCAGTGAACCTACGCCACCAGTTCTTCGCGGCGCAGGCGGTGCGGGCGCAGATGCGGGAACTCGGCCACGGTTCCATCATCAACTTCAGCTCGATCGCCTGGATGGGCGGCGGTACGCGGATGGTCGCCTACACCAGCGCCAAGGCCGCGGTGATCGGGCTGACCCGCAGCCTGGCGCGCGAGTTCGGTCCCGACAACATCCGGGTCAACGCAATCGCCCCCGGCGCCGTCATCACGCCGCGTCAACTGCGTCTTTGGCTTTCGCAGGCCGACGTGGAGGCGATCGTGCAACGGCAATGCCTGAACGCCCGCCTGCTCGCCGACGACATCGCGCGCGCCGCCTTGTTCCTCGCGGCGGACGACAGCCACATGATTACCAAGCAATGCCTGACAGTGGACGCCGGGCTTCGCTGATCCATTGGGAGACACCGTCATGCTTCGAGTAGGACTGAATCCATACGGGCTGACCTACCATCTTGGCCTGCAAGGGCGTGGCACGTCGCGCGCCAACCCAAATGGTCGCGGTCTCGAAGGCTTCATCGAGCTGGCGCAGGAACTCGGCGCACGGACGTTGGAGATCGCCGAGCACTGGCTGACCCCGTTCACCAGCGCCGAGTTCGCCGACCTGCGCCGGCGGCTTGACAATCTCGACATGATGCCGGTCATCAGTTCCGGGTTGCAGCACGGCAATTTCACAACCTGCGTTCGAGCCGCCAACGGCCTGGGCGCCAAGCTCATCCGCATGGCGCTGACGCCCATTCTCTGCGGCGACCGCGCGGCGGCCGGCTCACGGTGGAACGAGCTGGTGGCGGAGGTTCGCGCCAGGCTCGGCGAATACGCGCCGATGGCGGCTCGGGACGGCCTCACGATCGTGATCGAGAACCATCAGGACTTCACCAGCCGGGAGCTGGTCGCCTTTTGCGACGAGTTCGGCCCCGCCGTCCGCATCGTGTTCGACACCGGCAACTCGTTCCCGGTCGCCGAGGCCCCGCTCGATTTCACCCGCGTCATCGCGCCCTACGTGCGGCTCCTGCATCTCAAGGACTACAGGATACAGTCCACCGACGAAGGCTACCGCCTCGTGCGCTGCGCCATCGGCGACGGCGCCGTGCCGTTCGAGGAACTGTTCGCCATCCTCGCCGAACATCATACCATGCTGCCCGCGGTGCTGGAGCCGGGCGCGTTGGAGGCGCGTCACGTCAGGCTGCTCACGCCCGACTGGTGGCGAGGCTATCCGGAAAAGACCGCCGCCGAACTTGCCGCCTGCCTGCTGGCGGCGCGGCGAAACCGCCTTGCGGATTTGGAGGACTGCCGCACGCCGTGGGAGCGGCAGGCGGATGGCGAACTGGTCGGCTACGAGCTCGATATGATGCGGCGCAGTGCTGCGAACATGCGGGCACTTGGAGTCATGGGCGTGGGGACATCGGTATGACCAAGGAACTCAGCGGCAAGATCGCGTTCGTCACCGGGTCGGGGCGCGGGCTTGGTCACGCCATCGCCATGCGGCTCGCTGAAATGGGCGCCGATGTCGCGATCCACGACCTGAGCTGGGACGCCACGGCCAAGTATGGCGAGGCGGCCAATCTCGGCGAGGTGGCCAAGGACCTTGAGAAACTCGGCGTGCGGACCGTGGCGGTCACCGGCAACATCGGCGACGGCGCCGCGGTTGCCAAGATGAAGGCGGATATCGAGTCGGCCCTGGGCGAAGTGCAGATCCTGGTCAACTGCGCCGGCGGCGACATCGGCGCCGCCGGAGGCAAGCCCGATCCGAACAACGTCCTCGGCATACCGCTGGCGGACATCCAGGTGCTGACCAACAACAACCTGATCGGCACCATGCTGATGTGCCAGGCGTTCGTGCCGCCGATGGTGAAGGCGGGAAAGGGGTCGGTCGTGAACATCGGCTCCTCGGCAGCGCACAAGGGCTACTCGAACGGCGCGATCTACGCGACCTTGAAAGCCGCGGTCGTCCACTACACCCGTTGCCTCGCCGCCGAGGTGATGAACGACGGCGTGCGCATCAACGCCGTCAGTCCGGGTCCCACGAAGACGGCGCGGTTCCAGGCGACCCGCACGGTGGACCCGGTCAAGATGGATTCTGCCGGCAAGTCGCTCGACCGCTACGCCGAACCCGCCGAGATCGCCGACGTGGTGGCATTCCTCGCCGGCAACCAGAGCCGCTTCGTCAACGGCCAAGTGCTGCGCGTCGACGGCGGCGAGACGCTCTATCCCGGCTAGACGTTCGCCTCGCGGATCGCCTTGCACACCGCCTCGGTCACCGCCCGGGTGGTCGCGGCGCCGCCGAGATCCGGGGTGAGCAGGCCGGACGCCGTCACACGCTCGACGGCAGCCATCAGGCGGGCGGCGGCGGCGGGCTCGCCCAAATGATCCAACATCTGCGCGCCGGTCCAGAAAGTCGCAACCGGATTGGCGATCCCCTTGCCGGCGATGTCGAACGCCGAGCCGTGGATCGGCTCGAACATTGAGGGGAACCGGCGCTCCGGATTGATGTTCGCGGTCGGGGCCACGCCGAGCGATCCCGCAAGCGCCGCGGCAAGGTCGGAGAGGATGTCGGCGTGCAGGTTGGTTCCGACGATGGTGTCGAGGCTTGCCGGCTTCAGCACCATGCGGACGGTCATCGCATCCACCAGCATCTTGTCCCAGGCCACGTCCGGGAACTCGCTGGCGACCTGTTCGGCGATCTCGTCCCACATCACCATGCCATGCCGCTGCGCGTTCGATTTCGTCACCACTGTCAGCAGCCTGCGCGGGCGTGACTGCGCCAGGCGGAAGGCATAGCGCATGATCCGGGCGACGCCGGTGCGCGTGAAGATCGAGACCTCGGTGGCGACCTCCTCCGGCAAGCCGCGATGCACCCGCCCGCCATTGCCGGAATACTCGCCCTCGGAGTTCTCGCGCACGATCACCCAGTCGAGATCGCCCGCCCCGCAGTCCCGCAGCGGCGACGCGATCCCCGGCAGCATCCTGGTCGGGCGCACATTGGCGTATTGGTCGAAGCCCTGGCAGATCGGCAGCCGCAGGCCCCACAGGGTGACGTGATCCGGCACATCCGGAGCGCCAACCGCGCCGAAGTAGATGGCGTCGAACGTCTTCAGGCTTTCCAGGCCATCGGCCGGCATCATCACGCCATGCGCCTTGTAGTAGTCCGATCCCCAGGGAAACTCGGTGACCGCCAACCGGAAATCGCCACTGCGTTGTTCCAAGGCACGCAGCGCCTGGAGGCCGGCGGCGATCACCTCCGGTCCGATGCCGTCGGCGCCGATGGCGGCGATGGAATATTCGCGCATAAGGATGGCTCCCGGAGCTTGATAGTCGGGATCGCCGTGTCTTTGCTGCAATGCGACATTGCGCGGCGAAGGCGTTGCGATTTGCGCCAACAAGCAAAGATGGATGCGGATGTCTATGCTCAAGACCGCCCTGCTGCTGTTCGTGCTGTTCTACCTGGTGCCGCTCGCCATATCCGCTTTGCGCTATCGCCTCGATGGCACCGGCGCCGGATGGCGAACCGCGGATCGCTCCAGCATCGGCCAACTCCTGCCGGCGGTGCGGAACGGCCAGGCCGTCGTGCGGATCTATTCGGCGCAGACGGTCCGCTGGCGGGGCATCTTCGCCACTCATTCCTGGCTGGTGTTCAAGCCGGCTGGCGCCTCCAGCTACACCCGCTACGACTACACGGCCTGGGGCGAGCCGCTGCGCCTGAACGGCTTCGAGCCGGACGGGCGCTGGTTCGGGCGGGCGCCGGAGGTTGTGTTCGCCGCCGATGGCCCGGCGGCGGCGGCGCTGATCCCCAGGATGCAGGCGGCCATCCGCGATTATGCCTGGACCAGGCAAGGCGACTACCGGGCTTGGCCAGGGCCGAACTCCAACACCTTCGTCGCGGCGGTCATGGATGCGGTGCCCGGCATCCGGGCAACGCTGCCGCCGACCGCGATCGGCAAGGACTACCCCTATGACGGACGCTGGGCGCGCCTGGCCCCATCCGGAACAGGCGTGAAACTGACATTCGGCGGGTATGGCGGGCTGACCGTCGCCTGGGTCGAGGGGATCGAGGTCAACATCCTTGGCGCCGTCGCCGGGTTCGATCTCCGCCGGCCCGCCATCAAGCTGCCGGGGCTTGGACGCCTCGGGATGCGCGGACCGGACGGACCCTCAACGCCGATGTTCGACGCCGTGACCAACTGAAGCGACCCAGAGCCGCTTCAGCCCATGTCACGTCATTCCGTGCCGGTTTGCGCGGCAAACCAAGCGGCGTAGGGCGTGTTGGCCGCCATGCGCCGGTTGCAGTCGGCGGCGCCGTCCGTCCACCAAACCGGTCCCCGCTCGCCCAACGCCCGCTTCGCCGCGTCCACGCGATCCCGCGCTGCCGCTCGCGCCACCGGATCGCCGCGCCGCATCGCGGTCTGCTTGGCGCGGCGCGCGGACATCAACTCGTGCGTGAGCGAAGTTCGCGTGGCCTCGTCGAGCGCTGGATCGGCGCAGCGCCACAACCGGCCACGCACCACGAAGTAGCGACCATCCGGCGTCACAGGGTAGCGCCCGCCTATGCCTGAAATCTCCCGCGTCATGCGGTATGCCGCGTGTCGAACATCTCATCGCTGTCCCAAGTCGGCGGTCGCCAAGCCATTGCTACCGATAGCCCGCCGCCTGCAATTCGAACAACTCGGCGTAGCGGCCGCCTGCCGCCAGCAGCTCGGCGTGGGTGCCGCTCGCCTCCACGCGCCCGTCCGCCACCACGATGATCCGGTCGGCCATCCGCACGCTGGAAAATCGATGCGAGATCAGCACCGCGGTGCGCCCGGCGCTCAATGCCTTGAACCGCTGGAACACCTCGAACTCGGCCCTGGCGTCCAGCGCCGCCGTCGGCTCGTCCAGGATCAGGATCGTCGCATCGCGCATGTAGGCGCGCGCAATCGCCACCTTCTGCCACTCGCCGCCCGACAGCTCCACGCCGCCGCGAAACCGTCGCCCGACCATTTGGTCATAGCCGCGTGGCAGGCGGCCGATGACCTCGTCCGCCCTGCCGCGCGCCGCCGCCCGCTCTATCTTCGGCCGGTCGCCACGCAATTCGATCCGCCCGACCGCGATGTTGTCGGCCGCGGTCAGGTCATAGCGCACGAAATCCTGGAAAATGACGCCGATGCCCGCGCGCACGGCATCCAGGTCATAGGCGCGCAGGTCGTGGCCATCGAGCAGGATGCGGCCCTCGTCGGGGTCGTAGAGCCGCGTCAGCAGTTTCACGAGCGTGGTCTTGCCGGCCCCGTTCTCGCCCACCAACGCCAGCACTCCGCCCGCCGGCAGGCTGAAACTCAGGTGGCGCACCGCCCAGCGCTCCGCATCGGGATAGCGGAACCCCACGTCCTCGAACAGGATTCCGCTCTGCATCAGGGCGGGGAAGGGCAGGGGGTTCGACGGTGATGTGATCGCCGCCTTCACGTCCAGGAAGGAGAACAGATCCTGCAAGTACAACGCCTGGCTCGCCAGGTTGGACAGCCCGCTCAGCACGCCCGCCAACAGGCCGCGCAGACGCAGGAAGGATGCGGCCAGGAACGTGAGGTCGCCGACCGAGAGCGTGCCGGCCACCGTGCGCCACGCCAGGTAGGCATAGGCCGCGTAGTATCCAATCGTCCCCAACGTGGCCAACGCCACCCCCGACCTCGCCCGACGCCAGGCGAACTCGCCGTTCTCCGTCCGCATCAGGACGGAAAGCTCACGGTAGCGTTCGATCAGGAAGTCATTGAGGCCAAACAGCTTCACCTCTTTCGCGGTGCTGGTGCTGGCGCCGGTCTGGCGCAGGTAGTCCAGCTCGCGCCGCTCCGCCGTGCGTTTGTGGTTGAGCGCGTAGGCTTCGGCGTTGAAGCGCATCTCACCCACGAACGCTGGCACCAGTGCCGCCGCCAGCAGCGCAATCAGCCATGGCGCATAAGCGGCGATGCCGGCGGCGAAACCGGCCAGGGTCAGCAGATCCTGCGCCTGGCCGAACATCAGGCTGATGAGGCCGGTGCGTCCGCTGGCCTGCCGCCGCGCGCGGTCGAGGCTGTCCTGCGTCTCGCTGTCCTCGAAATCGCGCAGATCGAGCGTCGCGGCATGTTGCATCAGCGCAAGGCTGGTCTCGTCGCTGAAACGGTCCGAGAGCAGCAGGTCGAACAGCGACACCGCGCGGGTCAGGGCGTCGGCAAGCACGGCAAATCCCAGTTCGGCGCCCAGCAACAAGCCGAGCCGGAGCAGCAGTCCGCTGTTCAGCCAGGCGTCCAACCGCATCGGCGGGTGCGGCAGCCGCGCCAGCCGCACCACCTCGTCGATAATCAGCTTGCCGACGAACAGCGTGGCCACCGGCAGCCCCGCCCGCACCAGCCGCAGGCCCAGGGTCGCCCCGGTTAGGCCAGGGCTGGTGCGCCAGATCAGCGCCATGAAGGACGGCAGCGTACGCAGCGCGCCGAACCTGTCCCGGACAAACCTTGGCACAAAGGGAGACAGTCTCAGGCCACCTTACGACAGGGCAATCCGTCATCTCCATGATGCAAGGCGTCTAAATGCTCGCGGGAAAGCGGACTTGGTTCCTCTCCCAGGCGGCGGGCACCTTGTCCAGCCGGATGGACGCCCGGCGCACCGTCCAGTAATGTTGCGCCATGCCAGCATTCCGCGCCGACCTGGCCATACGGTTCCGCCACTGCGACCCGGCCGGCATCGTCTTCTACCCGCGCTACGTCGAGTTGCTGAACGATCTGGTCGAAGATTGGTTCGCCGCCATGGACGCGCCCTTCGAGCGCCTCATCGCGCAGGGCTTGGCCGTTCCGATGGCCGCGTTGGAGGCGCAGTTCGACCGGCCGAGCCGGCAGGGCGAGACGCTGGCGGCCTGGCTGGCGGTCGAGCGCGTCGGGCGCAGCTCCTGCCGGATTAACGTGGAGCTGGTGGGTCCGGACGGAGAGCGACGGGTCATGTTCCGTGCGACGATGGTGTTCGCCGACATGACCGAAGTGCGCTCCGAGCCATGGCCCATCGCACTGCGCGAGGCGATGCTGGGCTATACGGGCGAGGAAACCGCCGCGTAGGCTTGCGACCACCCTCCGTACCGCGCCCATCACGCCAGAGGTCCCATGCCAGTCCCGGTCTATCGCCGCGCCATCGTGCTGGGATTGTTGATCGCGGTCGGCGCCTTCGCCATCGACATGTACATCCCCGGTTTCGCCGCCATCGCGCGCGACCTGCACACCGATCCGGGGATGGTGCAGCTCAGCATGACGAGCTTCTTCCTGGCGTTGACGCTGGGCCAGATCGTCTACGGCCCGGTCTCGGACGTGGTGGGGCGGCGGCGGCCGATCTTTGCCGGCCTTGGCCTGTTCATCGTCGCCTGCGTCGCCGCCACCTTCGCGCCCTCGATCAACACCCTGATCGCCGCCCGATTTTTCCAAGGGCTGGGAGCGGCCGCGACGTCGGTCATCCCGATGGCGGTGATCCGCGACCAGCACACCGGCCCCGACGCGGCGAGGCTGCTGTCCCTCGCCATGGCCTCACTCAGCGTCTCGCCGATCCTGGCGCCGGTGTTCGGCGGAGTTTTGGTGCAATACACGTCGTGGCGGCTGATTTTCGTCGTGCTGATCGTGATCTGCGTGCTGGTCTGGATCATAGTCGCGCGGCTGCTCCCCGAAACCCTGCCGCCGGAGCGCCGCGCCAAACTGCGGCCGGTCGGCATCCTCGTCACCTACGGCCGGCTGCTCGGCGCCCGCCGTTTCGTGGCGCCGATCATCATCGCGGCGTGCGGACAGGCCGTGCTGTTCGTGTTCATCGCCGGTTCGCCGTTCGTCTTCGTGACGCTGCACCAGGTCACTCCAACCCTGTTCGGCATGTTGTTCGCGCTCCATGCCATCTGCCTGATCGGCATCAGCCAGTTCAATGCGCCGATGCTGCGGCGGTTTGGCGCGCGGCGGCTGATCGGGACGTCATCGCTGGCGCTCAGCGTCGCGGCGCTGGCGTTCGCGGGGCTGGTGCTGGGCGGCCTGTCCGCGCTGTGGCCGCTGGTGCTGCTCACCTTGTTCATGTTCGCCTGCCTCGGGCTGATACTGGCGCCGGCGTTCCTGACGGCGATGGAACCGTTCGGCACGGTCGCCGGGGCCGCCGCGGCACTGGGCGCCGGAGTGCAGGGCGTTTTCAGCACGGTGATGACCTTGCTGATGGGCGTGTCCGCCGATGGCACCGCGCGGCCGATGGCAATATGCTTGGCGGTGGCTGCCTGCGGGGCATTCGCCGGATGGATATTCTACTCTCGCGGCCGCCTCCAACGGGAAGTGTCGCCATGACATCGCCTTTCCACACCATTGCGGCGGAAGGCGTCAGCGTCACGCTCGACCTTCGCGCCGGTCACGTCCGGGATTTTGTCGTCACCCAAGCGGGCCGCAGCCTCGTGCCGCTGCACACCGCGCCCTGGGTCGACGATCCATCGGTCACCACGGACGAGGCGCTCCCGGCCAACCTCCGCTATCTCGCAGGCGATTTCTTCTGCGCGCCGTTCTCGACCAGCGACGTCGAGGATGCGCCCCCGCATGGATGGACCGCCAACAGCCCCTGGCGGCACATTGAAACCCTGCAACAGCCGGGCAGCGTCACGGCGATCTACCGGCTCGCGAGGCCGGTCATGGGCGCCGTGGTGGAAAAGCACTTCACGCTTCGCGACGGCCACCCGTTCCTCTACGAGACGCACGTCTTCGTCGGCGGTGACGGCGCCGTTCCGGTGGCCAACCACGCAATGACTCGGCTCCCGGCCGGCGGCAGCATCGCCTTCTCCGCGAAGGCGATGCTCGAGACACCGTCGACGCCGCTTGAGCCTGACCCCGCGATGGGACGGTTTCACCTGGCCTATCCCGCGCGCTCCGAAGACCCGACCCGCTTCCCGACCGCAGCCGGCGGCTTTGCCGACATCACGCGCTACCCGTTCGCGCAACGCCACGAGGACTTCATCGGGTTGCTGGAGAAACCCGGCAACCCGCTCGGCTGGCTTGCGGTCTCGCGGCCAGACTCCGGCGATGCGGTCATCAGCCTCAAGAACCCGGCGGAGCTGCCGCTGACCTTCCTATGGTTCTCCAACGGCGGCCGCGACTATCCGCCGTGGAGTGGGCGGCATACCGGCGTGCTCGGGATCGAGGAGGGCCGCGCCAAATCAGTCTACGGACATCGCGCATCCATCGATCCAAACACATTGTCCGAGAGCGGCACGCCCACGACGCTGACTCTTCAACCGCACGGTCGGGTCGCCGTTCACAACGTGATCGGCGCTGTGCCGCTGCCTGCAAGCGGATCGGCCGTCATAGACATATCTCTGCAGGATGCGGAGATCGTCCTGGTTTGCGGCGATGGCGCGCGCATCAGCGTGCCTTACGACACCGCCTTCCTGAACCAAGATGGCGGGGCATCACTGGCACACCCGTGAGGCCGGTCACCCAACGGCAATGCCGCAGCGAGTGCCGGGCGGAGCAACGGTGTCGGTCAACAAACTCTGGCCCGCACTCAACGGATTGAAGCGGCCGGCGTGGCCGAACGGCAGGGTTATCGCGAGCGCACCATCGAGCTGGACCCCGCCGTGCATCCGGTAGTCCACTCCGCCCGAACGCAACACTTCCATCAGTTGCTGGCCAAGGTTGCCCGCAGTCGCCGCAACTTCAAACGGAACCAGGGTGGATGAGCGCGGAGGCAGCCGCACCGGAGTGGCACTCACGCCCGCAGCCAACGGTGCGCCCGCCAAATCCAAAGCCACCGTCACTCGCCGAAAATCCAGCTCCGAGTTGTTCGGGTTGGTTACGCACAGAGTCACCCCCAGCGTGAGGTCAAGCAACCCGACGTCGTGCAACTCAACCTGTTGCACCTCCACTTGCGGCGGAGTTGCCGTGACGGCGGCGCAGCCGTTCGACAGCAGCGCCAACGCGGCGGCGGCGCATCGATACGTCAACATTCTTGTGCGAGTTCCTGTTGGCATTAGCTCACCTGCCGTTCCCAGATGACGGTCGACATAGCACCAACCACGCGCTCCACCATCATCACGTGGGCGGCGACATCGGGCACCCCGCCTTCCACAACCAACTCGACGATGGGATCACGTCCCGAACGCTGCTTGCGGATATCGTCATAGGGAAAATCCGCCATGCTGCGAAACGTGTCGAGGCCGCGTGCCTGCGGGATATACAGCGTGGCTCCGCTGTTGATCGGGCTGAGCAGTATCCGGTCACGGTTCGTCTCGACCAAGCTTCTCGTCAGGACCGTCAGGACCACTTGCGGCTTGCCCCTGTAGGCTCTCGCCTGCAGGAGTTTGTCCAGCCGGGACCTCGACACCCAGAAGAACGTCTTGGCATTGAGGATCTCGTACCAGCGCTCCGGCGTGATCCCGTCCTTGAGGCATTTCGCCAACGCATCGTCATTCATCGGCTTCTGATCGCGCACGACCGCATCGGGCAATTCGGCACGTTTGATGGCGACAGACCGTGGCCTGCGCCGTGACACGATCTGCGTCCGCTGCTCGCCGCCAACTTGATAGAGGTCGAGCAGCGCAGCCGTGCTCAGCAGCCCGTGCTTGCGGATGCCCGGCCAACTGCCATCCTCGGCCATGTGCCACAGGAGCGGATGCCGCTCGACGAGGTCTTCCTCGGTCATCGCGACGATATCCGGTGAACGCTAGATATCCAGGTTCGCAACCTTCAGCGCGTTGCCCACGATGAATTCGCGGCGCGGCTCCACCACGTCGCCCATCAACGTCGAGAACACCAGGCCGGCATCCTCGATATCGCCCACCTTCACCTGCAGCAGCGTGCGGAACGCGGGGTCGAGCGTCGTCTTCCAGAGCTGGTCGGGGTTCATCTCGCCCAGGCCCTTGAACCGCTGAATGGTCAGGCCACGGCGGCCATGCGATAGGATGCGCTCGAAGGCTGTCGCCGGTCCGGCGGCCGTCGCCTCGGTCGACTCCATGCGCAGCGTCGCGGGCTCGGCAAACCGCACGGCAAGATCCTCATGGCGCTCATCGAGCCAGCGGGCGTCGGCACTGCGCAACGCCGCGGCATCAAGGCTGTGCCGCTCGGCGACGCCGCGCACCACTCTCGCCATGGTCAGGCCGGAGGCATCGGCCGCCACTTTCCAGCTACGTTCCGCCGGCAGGCTCACCGCATCGAGCCGCTGCACCAGCGCCTGGCTGGCGCCGGTCGCGCGGTCCGCGTCGGCGGTCAGCGCGCCGGCAATCGCCGCCTGCTCCAGCAGCGCCACCGGCACGTGCGACGACAAGCGGCGCAACCGCAGCGTGGTCTCGCGCAGCAACGTCGCCTCGTGGTCCAGCTCCGCGCCCTCGCGTGCCTGGCCGTCGGCATAGACCAGCCGCCCGCCCGACAGCGCCTTGTCCAGCAGGAAGTTCTCCAGCGCCGGGTCGTCCTTAAGGTAGCGCTCCTCGTTGCCGCGCTTGGCCCGGTACAGCGGCGGCTGGGCGATGTACAGGCAGCCGCGGTCGATCAACGCCGGCATCTGCCGAAAGAAGAACGTCAGCAGCAGCGTGCGGATGTGGCTGCCGTCCACGTCGGCGTCGGTCATGATGACGATGCGGTGGTAACGCAGCTTGTTGACGTCGAAACCGCCCTGCTCCGGCTCGCCACGGCCGATGCCGGTGCCCAAGGCGGTAATCAGCGTGCCGATCTCCTGCGAGCCGAGCATCCGGTCGAAGCGCGCCCGCTCGACGTTCAGGATCTTGCCCTTGAGCGGCAGGATCGCCTGATATTTGCGGTCACGTCCCTGTTTGGCCGACCCGCCGGCGCTGTCACCCTCGACCAGGAACAGTTCGCACTTGGAGGGATCGCGCTCCTGGCAGTCGGCCAGCTTGCCGGGCAGCGTCGAGATGTCGAGCACGCCCTTACGCCGGGTCAGCTCACGCGCCCGCCGCGCCGCCTCGCGCGCCGAGGCGGCATCCATCACCTTCTGGATGATCGAGCGCGCTTCCTTGGGATGCGTCTCGAACCAGTGGCCGATGGCGTCGGCGGCGGCGGCCTGCACCACCGGCTGTACCTCGCTGCTGACCAGCTTCTCCTTGGTCTGTGAGGAGAATTTCGGGTCGGGCACCTTGACCGACAGCACCGCCGTCATGCCCTCGCGCATGTCGTCGCCGACCAGGGCAAGATTGTCCTTCTTGCCCATTCCTTCGGCATATTTCGTGACCACGCGGGTCAGCGCCTGGCGGAACCCGGCTAGATGCGTGCCGCCGTCGCGCTGCGGAATGTTGTTGGTGAAGCACAGCATGGTCTCGTGGAAGCTGTCGTTCCAGGTCAGCGCGAACTCGACGCGGATGCCATGCAGCGGCTCCGGCATCGTGGCGGCGCTGATCGGCCGGTCGAGCACCGCGACCTTGCCGCGATCGAGCCACGCGGCAAAGGCGATCAAGCCACCCTCGTAGAAAAACACCGTCTCGGTCGGCGGCGCGTGGCGTTCGTCGCGCAACGTGATGCGCAGGCCGGAGTTGAGGAACGCCAACTCGCGCAAGCGCTTTTCGATGATCGCCAGCTCGAACTCGACGTTGGTGAAAGTGCCTTTGCTTGGCTTGAACGTCACCTCGGTGCCGGCGTGCTGGTCGGACGGGCCAACCACCACCAGCGGGGCCACCGAGTCGCCGTGCTCGAAGCGGATGAAGTGCTCCTGGCCGTCGCGCCAGATACGCACCTCCATCCACTCCGACAGCGCGTTCACCACCGCGGCGCCCACGCCATGCAGGCCGCCGGACACTTTGTAGCTGTTTTGGTTGAACTTGCCGCCGGCATGAAGCCGCGTCAGCACCACTTCCGCAGCGGAGATGCCTTCCTCGCTGTGGATGCCGGTCGGGATGCCGCGGCCGTCGTCGCGAACGGTGACGCTGCCATCACCGTTCAACGTCAGCGAGCACATGGTGGCGTAGCCTGCCTGCGCCTCGTCCACCGCGTTGTCGATGATCTCGAATGCCATATGGTGCAGGCCCGATCCGTCATCGGTGTCGCCGATGTACATGCCGGGCCGTTTGCGCACGGCGTCCAACCCACGCAACACCGAGATGGAATCGGCGTCATAGAGGGCAGGATCGGGTAGCGATTCGGGGCCGGAATCGGGGATCGGCGCGGCGCTGTCACTCATGCCGGCGAGGTGCTCCATGGGTCATTTGATATCAAGAGAATATAGGCGCAAACAGCAAGGATTGACAGTGGCGCGGCAATCAGGCCGTGCGTTCCCCGACCAAGCGCGGATCTGCCGTCAGCGTGCCGCCGCCGACCGTGAAACCGCTCGCGTGGCCCCGTAGTGGCGCAAAAATCCCGGCGTCGGTGCCGGTCAGGAACACCTGGGCCGGCAGCCGCAGCAAGGCAGCGAACAACGCCTCGCGCCGGGCCGCGTCGAGGTGGACCAAAGGCTCGTCCAGCAGCAGCAGCGGCGCCGCGCCGCGTTGTGCCGCGAGCAGCGCCGCATGACCGAGCACGACGCCGATCAGCAGCGCCTTCTGCTGCCCGGTGCTGGCCTGCGCTGCGGGCAGGCCCGTCGCGGCGTCGGCCAGCGTCATGTCCGCGCGGTGCGCGCCCAAAGCCGCCGATCCGGCTGCGGCGTCCGACTGACGTGCGCGCGCCAGGCCGTCGCGCAGCCAGTCCTCCACCGCCAACGCCGGCGCCTGGGCCAGCCGGTCGGCGATGGCGGACACCAAGCCGAGGCGGGCGGCGGGGAAGGGGTCCGCGCCGCCCGATTGCAGCGCCGCGTCGAGCTTCGCCACCAATTGCATACGCGCCGCAGTCGCTGCCACAGCGTGTCGGGCCATCGCATCCTCGACCCCGGCTAGCCACGCCGGATCGGCGCCGCCCACAGCCAGCAGGCGGTTGCGGCTGGCCAGGGCGGTGTCGTGAGCGGCGATCTCGCGGGCATGGCCGGGTTCGAGTGCATATGCCAGCCGGTCGAGGAAGCGGCGTCGCGCGCTGGCGCCGTCTTGGAAGATGCGGTCCATTTGCGGCGTCAGCCAAACCGCGGCGACCCGCTCCGCCAACGCCGCCTGGTTGCGCGGCGCGCTGCCGTCCAGGCGAAACACCCGCCGCTCCGGCGAACCATCCGGAGCGCTGCCGGTGCCGATGTCGGCCGGGCCGTGCGGCGTGGCGAACTGCCCCGCGACACCCCAGCGACCCAGGGCTTCCTCGCCCCGCCGCGCCAGCTCGCTCACTTTCGCGCCACGCAACCCGCGCCCCGGCACCAGCAGCGAGATCGCCTCCAGCAGGTTGGTCTTGCCGCTGCCGTTGGCGCCCGACAGCACCACCATCGCAGCGTCCGGGCGCCAAGTCAGGGCCGCGTAGTTGCGGAAATGGCTGAGGGCCAGCCGCTCCAGCCGCAGGGTGGGTTGCAACCCGCCCGCTAGACCCGCATCGGCATCAGCACGTACAGCGCCGATGGATCGGCGGCATCCTGCACCAGCGTCGGCGCTGCGCCGTCGGAGAAGCGGAACTCGGCCTGTTCGCCGATCTGGTCGGTGATGTCGTTCAGGAAGCGGGCCTGGAAACCGATCTCCAGCGGCCCCGCCTCGTATTGCACGCGGTCGCCGTCCAGCTCCTCGGTCGCGGTGCCTTGCTCGGGGCTGGCCGATGACAGCGTCAGCAGGTCGCGTGCGAGCGACAGCTTGATCGGCCTCGCGCGTTCCGACGAAATCGCCGAGACACGGCCTACCGCGTCGGAGAAGTCCTTCTTGCCGACGCGCAGGATCTTGTCGTTGTCGCGTGGAACGACGCGCTCGTAGTCCGGGAAGGTGCCGTCGATCAGCTTGCTGGTCAGCGTCACGGCGCCGCATTTGAACTGGATGCGGGTGTCCGACAGCGCGATGTCCACGGCGCCGGTCACCTCATCCAGCAGCTTGCGCAACTCGCCCACCGTCTTGCGCGGCACGATCACGCCGGGCATCCCCTGGGCGCCGTCGGGCAGATCCTCCTCGACGCGGGCAAGCCGGTGGCCGTCGGTTGCCACTGCGCGCAGCATCGGGCTGCCGCCACTGGCATCGGTGGCGTGCAGGTAGATGCCGTTGAGGTAGTAGCGCGTCTCCTCGGTCGAGATCGCGAACCGGGTGCGGTCGATCAGCCCGCGCAGCGCCTGGGCCGAGATCTGGAACTTGTGCGGCAGCGTGCCTGCGGTCATCGCCGGGAAGTCCTCGGCCGGCAGCACCACGAGGCTGGTGGCATAGCGGCCGGCTCGCAACGCCAGCGGCCCGTCGCCCGGCAGGTGGTCAAGCTCGATCTCGGCGGTTTCAGGCAACTTGCGGACAATTTCGTATAGGGTGGCGGCCGGGGCGGTGCAGACGCCGTCCCGGCTGGTGCTGGCTGCCACATCCTCGACCACGGCGATTTCCATGTCGGTGGCGGTCAACGTGAGGCCGCCCGACTGCACCCGCAGCATGACGTTGGCCAGGATAGGGATTGTGTTGCGCTTCTCGACCACGCTCTGCACATGGGCCAGCGCCTTGATGAGCGTCGCACGGTCGGCTTTGAACTTCATGGCGGCACCCTCATGCGAGCCGGCACGCGCCAGCGACGCGATTCGGGGCCGCCTGAATATCACTTTAATCGGCGCGAACCAAGGCGGCAACGCCTGCCCGTGGGCAGGCGCCGTTTTGGCTAGGGTTGCCGCATGAAGGCGACCTTCAATCGCATCGTGGCAAAATCCTCCGCCTCCTTGGCCTGCGTCACCACGGCGCCCATGCCGAAGAACTCGTGCGTGACGCCGGGGAAGGTCCGCTGCTGGACCGGCACGCCGGCAGCCTGAAGCTTCTGCGCCAGAACCTCGCCTTCCGAGCGCAGCGGGTCGATCTCGGCGGAAACGATGGTGGTCGGCGGCAAGCCATGCAGGTCGGCGGCTCCCACCACGTTCAGGCGCGGGTCCTTGAGGTCGGCCGGGCCGTTGGTGAAATGCCCGACGTACCAGAGGATCGCCGCACGGTTCAGCGGGACCGCGTTCGTGGTCTCCTTGTATGACGGCGTGTTCACGTCGGTGCCGGCGACAGGGTAGACCAGCAGTTCGGCCACCGGAGCCGGCAGGCTCTTGTCACGCGCCCAGATGGCGGTGTCGACGGCGAGGTTGCCGCCCGCGCTTTCGCCGGCCAGCGCGATCTTGCGAGGATTGCCGCCAAGCGTGCCGGCATTCTGCAGCAGCCAGTTGTAGGCGGCATCGGCATCGTCCTGCGCCGCCGGGAACTTGTTTTCAGGGGCGAGGCGGTACTGCACCGAAACCACGATGGCGCCGGTGCCGTTGGCCAACTCGCGGTCGGAGGCGTCGTAGGTGTCGAGGTCGCCGATCACCCAGCCGCCGCCATGGAAGTACAGGATGACCGGCGCCGGTCCGGATGCCAACTGGGGATCATACACCCTTGCCGGCAACATGCCGGCCGCGCCGCGAACCTGGATGGCCATGATCTTCGCCACCGGCTGCTTCGCCACAACGCCGATCTGCTGCGCCACGGCCGCCGCGGCATCGCCCGGGCTGGGCTGCGAGCGAGCCTGGTCCACCGTCAACATCGCCACCGACTTGGCGCCCGACGCCTGGTAGGCCGTCAGCACGCGCTGCATGTCGGCACTCGCCCGTCCCGTGGGATCGGGCGGCATCGGGGCGGACTGGCAACCGGCCAGGACCGCGACGGCGGCCAGCGTGGGAAGGGACCGCATCGATTTCATGGCGTTTCCGGATCTTTCATAGGACCCCGCCACAACGAAATATTTGCGATCCTGTTCCAACGGTGACGCGGACGTGTCCGCCGTTCAGGACTCCAGCATACGCCGCAGCATCTCCACGTCCTCGCCGAAACTCGCCTCGCGCTGCATCAACTCGGTGATGCGCTGCACCGCGTGAATGACCGTGGTGTGGTCGCGGTTGCCGAACTTGCGGCCGATCTCCGGCAGCGACCGGCTGGTGAGCTGCTTGGCGAGGTACATCGCCACCTGGCGAGGCCGCGCCACGGCCCGCGCGCGCCGGGCGCTGCTCATGTCGGTCAGCCGGATGTTGTAGTGCTCGGACACCCTGCGCTGGATTTCTTCGATGGTGATGCGGCGGTCGTGGGCGCGCAGGATGTCGTGCAACACCTCCTGCGTCGTCTCCAGCGTGATGCTGCGGTTGAACAGGTTGGCGTGCGCCACCAGCCGGTTGAACGCCCCCTCCAACTCACGCACGTTGCTGGTGATCTTGTGCGCCAGGAACTCCAGCACCTTGCCCGGAACCGAGGTCTTGGCGCCGGCGGCCTTGGCTTCCAGGATCGAGATGCGCAGCTCGAACGTCGTCGCATGGAGGTCCGCCACCATGCCGTAGGCGAGCCGGGTGCGGACCCGCTCCTCCAGGCCCGACAGGTCGGACGGCGACTTGTCGGCGGAGACCACGATCTGCTTGCCGGAATCTACCAGCGCGTTGAAGGTGTGGAAGAACTCCTCCTGCGTCGCCTCCTTGCCGATGAGGAACTGCAGGTCGTCGATCATCAGCACGTCGACGCTGCGGTGCTGCTCCTTGAACTCCATGGTGGAGTGGCTGCGGATGGCCGCGATGAAGCGGTACATGAACTTCTCGGCCGACATGTAGGCGACCGTCACCGGAGCCGCCTGAGGCGCAACGCCGTGATTGGTCAGCTCCCAGGCAATCGCGTGCATAAGGTGGGTCTTGCCCAACCCCACGCCACCATACAAAAACAGCGGGTTGAAGCCCTGGCTGGCCGGATGCTCAGCCACGCGGCGGGCGCAGGCGTAGGCGAACTCGTTCGGCTTGCCCACCACGAAGCTGTCGAAGGTGAAGCGGCTGTCCAGCCCCGCTGAGTCCGGTCCTCGCTCGATGCGCTCCTCGCCGCGCGGCGCGGCAGGCAGGCCGAAAATGGCGGCACTGGGCTCATCGTCGCTGGCGAGCAACTCGGGCGGCGCCAGGCTTACGGCCATCGCGTGCTCGGAAACGTACTCCGGGGCTGGCGTCCCGGCTTTGTTGGTGGCCTGAGCTGTGAGGGTGGATGCCGGCCCGCCGACACGGATGTCGACCCGCCGAACGCTCGAGTTCTCCGATTGCCAAATCAGGCTCAGCCGGTCGCCGTAGTGGCTGCGCACCCAATCGCGCAAGAACCGGGTCGGCAACCGTACGGTGACTTCTTCGCCATCGATGCCGGCCAGGGACATCTGCCGCAGCCAGGTGCGATATTCGACCTCGCCAACCTCGGCCAGCAGACGCTTGCGCACTCGGTCCCACTGTGCCGCGAGACCATTGGTTTTAAGGAAACGCAGGTCTAGCGAGGGCTCAAGGACTGGCTGCTCCGCGGACATCCTCACCTCCCCGTTAAACGCATCAGCAAGCCCAAGCTGTAGTCCGGAAGAGTCCGGAAGCGGTTCGGGTGTTTTCATGCGTAAGAAATGAGTAGTCGAAAATCGGTCGGAAGGCAATTAGAAATCGGTGCCGGCAGTAATGAGAGGCGGTCTAACAGTTACAGGAAAAGCACACGTAAGTTAGTACTATGAACCTTTAATGGGATGGCGGCGACTTTATCGGTTGCATTCCACAGACCGGCCTGCCGTGGCGCCGAGACCTCGAGGGCCGGACGCCCGGCAGCCAGCGGGTCAGGCCTGGGGCAGCTTTTTAATGCGCGCCGACAGCCGAGAAATCTTACGAGCTATGGTGTTGAGCTTTATCACGCCCTTGCCGGCCGCACGCTGCATCTCCGGTTGGGCGCCACGCAGCGCGTCGGCGGCAACCGCCTTGTCGCCACCGGCAATCGCGGTCTCGACCTTCTTAATGAAAGTCCGCATCCGCGAGGTGCGCGCTTGGTTGCGGGCGGTGCGGACGGCGGTCTGACGGATGCGCTTGCGCGCCGAGGCGGTGTTGGCCATTGATTCTCTTCGATATGTGTACGCACGGGCAAAGAGTGACCGGCGCGATGAAGCGAGGTTTCTAGGCAGCCGAGCAGAGTGAGTCAAGGTAACGACGCCCTACCCTAACGGTTGCCGAACAACGGCGGGCGCTTCTCCAAAAACGCCGCCATGCCCTCGCGCTGGCCCGCAGTGCCGAACAACGAGAGGAACATCTGCCGCTCCGCCCTGACCCCCTCCGCCAGCGTGGTCTCGAACGCCCGGTTCACCGCCTGCTTGGCCAGGGCGGTGGCGAGTTCCGGCAATTCGGCGATGCGCTGGGCCACGCGGATCGCCTCGGGCAGCAACTCGGCGGCCGGGATCACGCGGCTGACCAGGTTGGAGCGCTCGGCCTCCGCGGCGTCGATCAGCCGTCCGGTCAGCACCATCTCCATCGCCCGCGCCTTGCCCACCGCGCGCGCGAGGCGCTGCGAGCCGCCGGCCCCTGGGATGATGCCAAGGTTGATCTCCGGCTGGCCGAAGCGGGCGGTGTCGGCGGCCAGGATGACGTCGCACATCATCGCGAGCTCGCAGCCGCCGCCCAGCGCCACCCCGGCGACCGCGGCGATCACCGGCTTGCGCACCCGCAGGATGACCTCCCAGCCGGCGATGAAGTCGTCCAAGCCGGTGGCCGGCCACGCGCGGTCCTGCATCTCGCGGATGTCGGCGCCGGCGGCGAAGGCGCGGTCGGAGCCGGTCAGCACGATCGCGCCGATGGCCGGGTCGGCGTCGAACGCCAGCAACTGTTCGCCCAGCTCGCGCATCAACTGGTCGCACAGCGCGTTCAGCGCCTTGGGCCGGTGCAGCCGGATCAGCCCGGCGGCGCCGTGCGTCTCGATCTCGATCATATCGGCCATGATGCACCCCGGCTTGGCATGTTCAATGTTGCGTGCGCGGACAGTAGAAGCTGCTGCGCCCGCCCTGCGCCAGCCGCCTGATGCCGGCGCAGGCGGGCAGGCCGGGGCAGCGCTCGCACGGCTCGCCGACGCGGCCGTAGACTTTCCAGGCGTGCTGGAAATAGCCCAACTGGCCGTCGGGTTGCACGTAGTCGCGCAAGCTCGACCCGCCGGCGGCGATGGCTTCGCGCAGCGTCGCCTTGATCTGCGGCACCAGCCGGGCGGCGCGGCGGCCGGCGACGGTGTGGGCAAGGCGCTGCGGGCTGATCCCGGCGCGGAACAATGCCTCGTTGACGTAGATGTTGCCCAGCCCCGCGACCAGCCGCTGATCGAGCAGCGCCGCCTTGATCGGGGTGCGCCGCCCGGTCAGCGTTGCGGTCAGTACCGCGGCATCGAACGCATCGTCCAGCGGCTCCGGTCCCAGGCCGGCCAGCAGGCGGTGCCGCTCCTCGTCGGCGGTCGCCACCAGGTCGACCGAGCCGAACCGGCGGGGATCGACGAAGCCGACCTGCCAGCCCTCGTCGGTGACCAGCGTCACGTGCTGGTGCGCCGGCACGTCGTTGGCCCCCGCCGGTCCCAGCACCATGCGGCCGGACATGCCGAGGTGGATCAGCACGCTGGAACCGCCGTCCAGCCGCATCAGGATGTATTTCGCCCGCCGCCGGAAGCCCAGGACCGTCGCCCCGGTCAGCCGTGCCGCGAGGCCGGCGGGGAACGCCCAGCGCATCCCGGCCCGATGCACCGCCGCGCGCACGATCACCCGGCCGTCGAGCCTCGCCCGCAAGCCGCGCATCACAGTCTCTACTTCAGGCAGTTCCGGCATCGCTGCCAAACAAGCTATACGGAGCGGATGACAAGCGACAGCCCCAGCACCGATTTTGGCTTCCGCAGCGTGCCGTTGGCCGAGAAGAAGCCGATGGTGCGCGCCGTGTTCGACAGCGTGGCCCAGCGCTACGACGTGATGAATGACCTGATGTCGCTGGGCGTGCACCGCGCCTGGAAGCGGGCGTTCGTGGCCGCCCTCGACCCGCGCCCGAACCGCGCCCTGCTCGACCTCGCGGGCGGCACCGGCGACATCAGCTTCGGCTGGCTGGAGCGCGGCGGCGGCCCCACGATCCTGTCCGACATCAACGCCGCCATGCTGGGCGTGGGCCGCGACCGGGCGGCGGCGCGCGGGCATGTCGCGGCGTTGTCGCTGCTGGTGGCCGACGCCGAGCGGCTGCCGCTGCCCGACCGCTGCGTCGATGCCGTCTCGATCGCGTTCGGCCTGCGCAACTGCACCGACAAGGACGCGGTGCTGCGCGAGGCGAGGCGGGTGCTGCGGCCGGGCGGCCGATTCTTGTGCCTGGAGTTCAGCCGCGTGCAGGTCGCGGCGCTGCGCCCGGTGTACGACGCCTGGTCGTTCCGCGTGCTGCCGCAACTCGGCCGCATGGTCGCCGGCGACGCTGCCAGCTACCAGTACTTGGCCGAGAGCATCCGCATGTTCCCGGCCCAGGAGGAGCTGGCCGCCATGATGCGCGCGGCGGGGCTGTCGCGGGTGAGGGTGCAAAACCTGTCGGGCGGCATCGCGGCGATCCACAGCGGCTGGCGGCTGTAGCCATGCCTGACTCCGCCATCGGCCTGGATGGCCGCCGGGTGCTGCTGATCGTGAGCGGCGGCATCGCGGCCTACAAGTCGCTCGAACTGGTCCGCCTGCTGCGGCGTCAGGGCTGCGCCGTCACCTGCGTGCTGACCTCGGGCGGCGCGCAGTTCGTGACGCCACTCTCGCTGCGGGCGTTGAGTGAGCAGCCGGTGCATACCGAGCTGTTCTCGCTGACCGACGAGAGCGAGATGGGCCACATCCAGTTGTCGCGCTCGGCCGATCTGGTGGTGGTCGCCCCGGCCTCGGCCGATCTGTTGGCGAGGATGGCGGGCGGGCGCGCCGACGATCTCGCGGCGACGCTGCTGCTGGCGACCGACAAGCCGGTGCTGGTGGCGCCGGCGATGAACGTGCGGATGTGGCACCATCCGGCCACCGTCGCCAACCTGACCACGCTGGCAGCCCGCGGCGTCGCGACGGTCGGGCCGGACGAGGGCAGCATGGCGTGCGGCGAGTATGGCCTGGGGCGCCTGGCCGAGCCGCCGGCGATCGTTGCCGCCATTGCCGCGATGCTGGGCGGCGGACCACTCGTCGGCCGGCACGCGCTGGTGACCAGCGGGCCGACGCACGAGCCGCTCGACCCGGTGCGCTACCTCGCCAACCGCAGCAGCGGCCGGCAAGGCCATGCGATCGCCGCCGCACTCGCGGCTCAGGGCGCGCGGGTGACGCTGGTGAGCGGGCCGGTGACACTGGCCGACCCGGCCGGAGTTGCCGTTGTAAGAGTGGAGACCGGCGTGCAGATGCTCGCGGCGTGCCTGGCGGCGCTGCCGGCCGACATCGCGGTGTGCGCCGCCGCGGTGGCCGACTGGCGCTCCGCCGAGCCGGCGCCGCACAAGATGAAGAAGGCCGCCGACGCATCGCCGCCGCCGCTGCACCTGCTGCCCAACCCCGACATCCTGGCGATGTTGGCCGCCGCCGGGCCGTCGCGCCCGCGTCTGGTGGTGGGTTTCGCCGCCGAAACGCGGGACACGCTGGCCCATGCCGCCGCCAAGCGGGTGCGCAAGGGATGCGACTGGATCGTGGCCAACGACGTGAGCGGGGACGTGATGGGCGGCAGCGAGAACGAGGTGCATCTACTGACCGAGGCCGGCACCGAAAGCTGGCCACGGCTGTCCAAGCAGGCGGTGGCCGAACGCCTCGCCCGGCGCATCGCGGCCGCCCTTGCATGAATGTTCCCGTCCTGGTGCAGCGCCTGCCGCACGCCGAGGGCCTCGACCTGCCGAGCTACGCCACGGCGGGAGCCGCCGGGATGGACCTGCTGGCGGCGGTGCGGGGGCCATTGATAATTCCGCCGGGCGAGTGGGCGTTGGTGCCGACCGGCTTGCGCGTGGCGCTGCCGGCGGGACACGAACTGCAGGTCCGCCCGCGCTCCGGCCTGGCGCTCAAGCACGGCATCGTGCTGCCAAACGGCCCCGGCACCGTCGACGAGGACTATCGCGGCGAGTTGCAGGTCATCGTCATGAACGCCGGAACCGAGCCGTTCACCATCACGCGAGGGATGCGGATCGCCCAGGCGGTGCTGGCGCCGGTGGTGCGGGCGGTGTGGCACGAGACCGAGACGCTGGAGGCGACGGCGCGCGGCGAGGGCGGTTTCGGCAGCACGGGTGCCTGACTAGCCGAAGTGCCGTTTGCCGGCGAGATCAATATGCATGGTATTCAGGCTCTGAAACATGCTGCCTCTGGAAATCCCGCAGGATGGCGTGCAGCTCCTCGGCTTGCGCGTCGTAGGTGACGATGCGGTCCTTGTATCGATTTTGGTAACCGGCCAGCCGATCCGGACGCGCCAGCAACTCGGCGACCGCTGCACGCAATTTGGTGAAATCGCCGTCGAGCGGGATGACGCTGCCGTTCACGCCGTCGACAATATCCTCGACCGTGCCGCCGCCATCAGTCGCGATCACCCATACGTCGCGCAGCAGCGCCTCGCGCACCGTCAGGCCAAAGCTCTCCTTCCATTGCGAGGGGAACAGCAGCACGTCGATGCCCTCGAAAAAGGCATCCATCGTCTCCTGGCGGTAGGCCGGCACGATGGTCACCTTGCCGGCGAGCTTCCAGCCCTCGACGTGCATCGAACGAAAGCCGAGGTTCAGCGTGTTGTCGACCAGGCGCAACTCGTAGTCGGAGCGTTCGAGCGTCTCGAACGCGCGCTGGATCAGGTGGATGCCCTTCACCCGGTCGTAGCCGCCGACGTAGCCGAAGCGCAGCGGGCCAGCCGCGCGTGCTGACCTTGGCCGCTCCGGCACGCGGACGCCGTTGCGGTTCAGCAGGGCGCGCTCCGGCGCGGCCCCGTTGGCGAGATGCAGTTGCCGGTGGAACTCGCTGGGGAACAGCAGGCACGCGGCACCCGACAGTCGTTGCTGCAAGATCGTGAAACGCTGCCGCAGATGGATGGCTTCAGGGATACAGGTCTCGCAGACCCGCAGGTCGATCCGGGTCTGCCCGCAGTACTTGCCATCGCCACGCACCATGAACTGCCGCTGGCAAATCCACCATGCGTCATGCACCGTCACCACGAACGGCACGCCGCGGTCGTCGCAGGCCTGCAGGATCGACGCGCTGATGCCTTGCACGCAGTGGAAATGCACCACGTCCGGCTGCACCGCACTCAACACGTCACTAAAACGCTTCTGCATCTCCGGGTTGTCGAAGGCCAGGACGGCGTCGTGGCCGTTGTGCGGCAACCGCACTCCGATGATCGGCATGTCGCCGCCGGCCGGATCGGGGTAGCGCAACAGCGTGTGCGGCGGATCGGTCGGCTGTGCCTGCGAGGCGAACACGAACACTTCGGTGTCGGCCCGTCGGTTGAGCCGGCGCGCCAACTCCTCCGCCACGATGGTGGCGCCGCCGAAGGTCTGCGGCCAGAAGAACACGTTGACCGCCAGCACCCGCAGCGGCTTGCGGACGCGCTGGTCGAGTCCGTCGATAAGCGGGGCCACCTGCGTATGGGCGACCGCCTCGGGCGAGTAGCGCGCCAGCGCGCGCGCGCGCGCGGCCTCGCCGACCTGCCGGCGCAAGGCGGCCGAGCCGGCCAGGGCGGTCAGCGCCGCCAGCCACTCCGCCTCGTCGCGCGCCAGGAAGCCGTCCTCGCCCTCCGAGATGACCTCACGGAAGGTCTGGCGCGGCGAGCAGACCGAGGGGAGCCCGAGGATTGCCGCCTCGACGTATTTGATGTTGCTCTTGGCGTCGTTGAACCGCGTCGCCTCCAGCGGCGCCAGGCTGATGTCGCAGGACGCCAGATGGTCGAGGTAGGCGGCGTAGCCGGTGGGCGCCAGACGCTCTACGCGCTCGCCGAACGCCTCGATCTCCGGAGTCAGCGTCAACTCGCCCATGATCCGCAGCTTGACGTCCGGCCGCGCCCGCATCAGCGCCGCGACCGCCGCCGAGGCTTGCCGGAAATCCGCGTCATGCGCCTTCGAGCCGGAGCCGTAGCCGATCACCACGCCTTCCCTGGCGCCCTTGGCATCGCTCGCCGCTCGCCGCGCACGGCTCGCGGCGGCAAGCGCCATGGTGTCGTCGTCAAGCGCGTTCTCGATCACCATCACGTCCTCGGCCCCAGCCTCGCGCATCGCCTCGGCCAGCGCGCTGGTGGAGGCAATCGCGCGGTCGCAGGCGAGCAGCCCGGCGCGGTAGTCCTGCACGCCCGACAGCACCAGGTCGCGCAACTCCGGGTCGATCGTGTCGAGGTTGCGGTTCGCCAGGTAGGTCGGCATGTCGAAAATGAGGTCGTCCACCTCCCAGTGGGTGGTGATGCCCAGCCGCCGCGCCTCGCCCAGCAACTCCACCACATCGGGCTGCGCCGGCACCCGGTAGAAGATCGCCAGCGCATGGGTCTGCAACGCCGAGCGGCATTCGGCGGTGTGGCGCCAATTGACCACCGTACACTGCGTGCCGAGGCGCAGCAAAGCCTCCTGGCGCTGCCAGACCCGGTATTTGGCGCATTGCGGGATCGACAGCTCGGCGATCAGCAGCACGCGCGGCGCCACTACCGCGGCGGCCGGGCGTTCCGGCGGCCCGGTGTAGGCGGCATCGACGGCGTTGGCGGCATTGCCGGCGATCCGCGCGGCGCCGAGACGGCTCACGCGGCGGCGCACCCGGACGCCTTGGGAGTGCAGCAGATGCCCAAACCTGCGCGCGACGTTGAGCGGGCCTTCACGCACCATGGCGGCGGCCAGTTGCACCGGCGCGCGCACCGGCCCGGTCAGCCGCCACGAGGTGGACTTTCGGATCAGGCGGATCTGCCCCTCGCGCAGATGCACCTCGCTCTGCAGGTAGGCGGCGCGCAATGCGTGCAGGTAAGCACTTTGTTCGGCGGAGCGCAGTTGTTCGCTCAGCGCCCGGTTGCTTTCGGCCAGCCGCTCGTGCGCGCCGCCGGGATCGGCGTCGGGGTCGCCGGGGATTGGCGGGACGTTGGCTTTCATTAACTCTCGTTTAGCCGAACGCGCGCGGGAAAAACAATCGGAGGCGTCATCAAACAGCCACGTTGCCGCGGCGTGACACGGCCGGATGCGTAAGCTAACAGCCACCCACCGCTGCTTTCCCGGGAGGTTTCGATGGCGCGTACCGCAACTCCCGACCTTGCCACCGCCCGCCGGCTCCCGAACGTCTGGGACCTGGTGGCGATCCTGTTCGTGTTCGGGGTGCTGATCGCCGTCGCCCATGTGACGCCCGAGACGCTGAAGCCGCTCGACGCGCCGCAGGCCACCGTGGTCAGCCTCGACCCCGGCCACTTGCCGGCCTACGCCCTGCGTACCACGCTGCGCATGTTCGCCGCCCTGTTCGCCTCGCTGGTGTTCACCTTCACCTTCGCGCCGCTGGCCGCCAAGAGCCGGCGCGCCGGCCTGGTCATGGTGCCGCTGCTCGACATCCTGCAATCGGTGCCGATCCTGGGCTTTCTCAGCTTCACCACGGCGTTCTTCATGAGCCTGTTCCCGGGCCGTGTGGCGGGCCTGGAGCTGGCGGCGATCTTCGCCATTTTCACCAGCCAGGCCTGGAACATGGCATTCAGCATGTTCCAGTCGCTGACCACAATCCCCGCCGACCTGGACGAGGCCACGCGCTCATTCCGGCTGTCCGGATGGCAGCGGTTCTGGAAGCTGGAGGTGCCGTTCGCCATGCCGGGCCTGGTGTGGAACATGATGCTGTCGATGTCGGGCGGCTGGTTCTTCGTGGTGGCGTCGGAGGCGATTTCGATCGGCGACACCACCTGGAAGCTCCCGGGCATCGGCAGCTATGTCGCGGTGGCGCTCGACCAGCGCGACATACGCGCGGTGTTCTACGCGATCGGCGCCATGCTGGTGGTCATCCTGGCCTACGACCAGCTTTTGTTCCGCCCGCTGGTCGCCTGGTCGGCCAAGTTCCGCTTCGAGGTCGTGGCCGGCCCGAAGGCCGAGGACCCATGGGTGCTCAAGCTGCTGCGCCGCACCCACGCCCTGCGCGCCGTGGGCGGGCTGATTGGCCAGGCGCTCGGCGCATTGGGCCGCCTCCGCCCGCCGCGTCGCATGGCGCGGCCGGTGCTTCGGCGCGCATCCGCCTCGCGCGCCGGTGACGCGGTGTTCCTGGGCATCGTGGCGGTCGTGGTGGTCGCCGCCGCCTGGCGGATCGTGTCGTACGTCACCGGCAGCAACGTGGGCTGGGCGGACCTGGGCCAGGCCGTGGAGCTCGGCTGCTTCACGCTGCTGCGCGTGGTGGTGCTGATTGCGCTGGCCAGCCTGCTCTGGGTGCCGATCGGCGTCTGGCTCGGCCTGCGTCCGGCCTGGGCGCGGCGGGCGCAGCCGGTGGTGCAGTTCCTGGCGGCGTTCCCGGCCAACCTGTTCTTCCCGATCTTCGTTATCGCCATCGTGCATTTCAACGTCAACCGCGACATCTGGCTGACGCCGTTGATGATCCTGGGCACTCAGTGGTACATCCTGTTCAACGTCATCGCCGGCGCCTCGGTGTTTCCCGGCGACCTGCAGGAAGCGGCGCGCAATTTCCAGGTCGGCGGCTGGCTCTGGTGGCGCCGCGTCATCCTGCCCGGCATCTTCCCGTATTTCGTCACCGGCGCCATCACCGCCTCCGGCGGCTCGTGGAACGCCGCCATCGTCAGCGAGGTCGCGGCCTGGGGCAGCACCAAGCTGTCGGCGCACGGCTTGGGCGCCTACATCGCGCAAGCCACCGATCGCGGCGACTTCCCGCGCATCGTGTTGGGGGTCGTGGTGATGTCGATGTTCGTGCTCGCGTTCAACCGGGCGCTGTGGCGGCCATTGTTCACCTACGCCACCCGCCGCCTGACGCTCTGACCCGCACCGAAAGCCAAGCTCATGGACGCACACGCCGACCGCGCGCCGTTGCTGCAGGTCACCGGCTGCCGGCAATCCTATCACAAGGACAGCAGCGCCGACCTGCTGGTGCTCGACGACGTCAACCTCACGCTGGTGGAAGGCGAGATCGTCGGCTTGCTGGGCCGCTCCGGGTCGGGCAAGTCGACGCTGCTGCGGATCGTCTCCGGCCTGCTGATGCCCACCGCCGGCAGCGTCGTCTGGCGCGGCGCCCCGGTGACCGGTCCGGCCGACGGGGTCGCCATGGTGTTCCAGAGCTTCGCGCTGTTCCCGTGGCTGACCGTGCAGGAGAACGTGGAGCTGGGGCTGGAGGCGCAAGGCATCGCCACCGCCGAGCGCGAGCGCCGGTCCGAGCAGGCGATCGACCTGATCGGCCTCGGCGGCTACGAGAACGCCTATCCCAAGGAGCTGTCCGGCGGGATGCGCCAGCGGGTCGGCCTGGCCCGCGCGCTGGTGGTGCAGCCGGACCTGCTGCTGATGGACGAGCCGTTCAGCGCGCTCGACGTGCTGACCGCCGAGACGCTGCGCACCGATCTCATCGACCTCTGGATGGAAGGCAAGCTGCCGCTGAAGTCGATGCTGATGGTGACGCACAACATCGAGGAAGCGGTGCTGATGTGCGACCGCGTGCTGGTGTTCAGCTCCAACCCCGGCCGTGTCGCGAGCGAGATGGCGGTGCCGTTCGCCCACCCGCGCAACCGCCTGGACCCGGCCTTCCGGCAGATGGTGGACGACATCTATGCGGTGATGACCCGGCGCGCGCCGGTCAAGCCGCCGGCCGCGGCCTCCGCCATCCCGGTCCCGGCGGTCGACAGGACCTTTGCCACGGCGATCCATCCGGTTTCCACCAACCTGATGGCGGGCCTGCTGGAGGTGCTGGCCGGGGAGCCATACAACGGCCGCGCCGACCTGCCGCGCCTGGCGGAGTCGCTGCAACTGGAGGCCGACGAGTTGCTGCCGATGGGCGAGAGCCTCGCGCTGCTGGCGTTCGCGGTGCTGGAGGAGGGCGACTTGGTGATGACCGACCTCGGCCGCGAGTTCGCCCTGGCCGACACCGATGTCCGCAAGGCGATCTTCGCCAAGAGCCTGCGCGCCCAGGTGCCGCTGGTGGCCGCCATCCGCCGCACGCTCGACGAGCGCTGGAACCATCGCGCATCCGCCGTGCGCTTCCTCGACGAGCTGGAGGATCACATGAGCCCCGATTACGCCTCGGACACGATGAAGACGGCAATCGCCTGGGGCCGCTATGCCGAACTGTTCAGCTACGATCAGGAGGCGGAGCAGTTCAGCCTCGAGGACATCGAGGAAGTGGCCAGCTGAGCGCTCCCCAAGCCCCTCCAACGTCACCCGATCCGACATGACCCAACCCGACGTCACGCGGCCCCGCATCAGGCGGCCCGACGTCACGCGGCCCTGCATCAGGCGGCCCTGACTTCCGCGACGAAGCTGTTGATCTCTCCGGTCAGGCGGCCCGCCTCGCGCGACAGTCCACCGGCGGCATCCAGCAGTTGCTCGGCCGCGGCGCCGCTGCTGCCGGCGGCGGCGCTCACGCCGGAGATGTTGGCGGTCACCTCGCGGGTGTTCGCGGCGGTCAGTTGGATGTTGCGCGCGATTTCCGCGGTGGCCGAACCCTGCTCCTCGACTGCTGCGGCGATCGACGTGGCGATGCCGCCGATTTCCTCGATGGTCCCGAAGATGCCCTGGATCGCCGCCACCGCGTCGCGGGTCGCCGCCTGGATCTGGCCAACCTGCTGTGCGATGTCGCCAGTGGCCTTGGCGGTCTGGTTGGCCAGGCTCTTCACCTCGCTGGCCACGACCGCAAAGCCTTTGCCGGCCTCGCCGGCGCGGGCCGCCTCGATGGTCGCGTTCAGCGCCAGCAGGTTGGTCTGGCCGGCGATGCCGCTGATGAGGTCCACCACCAGGCCGATCCGCTGCGCGCCGTCCGCGAGGGTTCGCACGATGGCGTCGGTGCGCCTGGTATCCTCCACCGCCTTGCCGGTCATCCGGGCGGATTGGGCCATCTGACAGCTGATTTCCTGGATCGACGAGGCCAGTTGCTCCGACGCGGCGGCCACGGTCTGCACGCCGACACTCGCCTCCTGGGCCGCCGTCGCCACCCTGGCGGCCTGGCTGTTGGTCTGCGCGGCCGTGGCGGTCATCGACCGCGCGGTTTTCTCGAGATCGGAGGAGGCCGTGGAGAGCTGGCCGACCATGCCGGCGGTCTGCGCCTCGAAACGGCGCACCATCTCGGCCAGCCGGGCCGCCCGCTGCTCCTTGGCGGCGCGTTCGGCGGCCTGTTCGCCCGCCAGCCGCTCGGCCTCGACCGCGTTGCCTTTGAACACCTCGACGGCGCGGGCCATGTCGCCAATCTCGTCGCGGCTGTCGCGGGCCGGGATCTCCACCGTCTTGTCGCCGGTCGCCAGTCTGGCCATGGCGCCGGTCATGGCCGTGAGCGGGCGGACGATGCTGCGGCCGATCAGGACCGCGAGCGCCACGCCCAGCACGAGCACGAATCCGGCCAGCGCCTCCTGCAGCAGCGAAGCCTGGCGGACGATCGAGCGGCTGTCGCCGCTACGGGCGGTAAACTCCGCCCTCAGCGAGTCTCCGGCCTTCCTGAGCAGAAGCTGCATTGCCACGACCTGCGGCAGCATCTTCGTCTTGTAGACATCGGCACCTCCCAGCGCGGCATCCGCGAAGTCGGCGAAACGGGAGGTGTAGGCGGTCAGCATGATCCCGTATGGCGGCAGAAGCGCCTGCATGGCCGGCTTGGCGTCTTGCGCCAGCGCGGCGAGGGCGGTCATCGCCTCGGCTGACTTCTTCTCGAAAACCACCCGTCCTGCCGTGTCGCGAAATGCCATGAAGCGCAGGTTTGCGATCCGGACCAGCAGGAACGCGCTTTCAACCTTCGCCGCGGCTTCGGTCGCGGCCACGTCGTTTGTCTCGCGTCCTACCTCGACCAACCGCAACATGCCGTCCGTCATCCTTCCCCCCACCCTAAGCAGTCTCGCCTGCTCATCGGCGGCGGTCACGGCAAGCCCACGAAACTCCTCGAACGTCTTGTCGTGCGCCAGCATCAGGCTGGTGACGCTGTCATAAACCTGGCGGCGCTCCTTCGAAGGCGTGACGCGCGCTGCTTCGGCCAGGAGCACTCGGGCCTGCGCCTCGCTGCGGGTACGCAGTTCCAGGGCATTCGCATCGCCATCCAGCCGATAGCGTGTCTCGGCGCCGCCGATCGTCTCGAGGAGCGAGATCGCCTGGAGCGCGCGCGCGGTGTTCGCGGCAACCACGGTCATGCGGTCGAGTTGGGAGGCGACGCCGGAAAACTGGTAGACGCCGAACCCGGCCACACCGATCCCGAGCGTCACGAGCACAGCGAACCCGACATAGATGCGCGTGCTGACCTTCAGGCGGTATCGCATCGCAACCCCGAACGTTTGGTTCAGGGACTGCTTTGAGCTGAAAACCTTAATTCCGCGTGGACGGCTCAGACGTTAAAGCGGAACAGCAACACGTCGCCATCGCGGACGACATACTCCTTGCCCTCGATCCGCAGCTTGCCGGCCTCGCGCGCGCCAGCCTCACCCTTCAGCGCCACGTAGTCGGCGAACGCCGTGGTCTCGCAGGCGATGAAGCCGCGCTCGAAATCGCCGTGGATCACGCCGGCCGCCTGCGGCGCCTTCATGCCGCGCACGATGGTCCAGGCGCGCGTCTCCTTCGGCCCCACGGTGAAGTAGGTGATGAGGCCGAGCAGCCCGTAGCCGGCGCCGATCACCCGGTCGAGCCCGCTGTCGTGCAGGCCCAAGCCTTCCAGGAACTCGGCGCGGTCGGCCTCCGGCAGCGTGCTGACCTCGGCCTCGATCGCCGCTGACACGACGACGCAGGCGGCGCCCTCGGCGGCGGCCCGGGTGGCGACGCGCTCGGACTGCGCGTTCCCGGCGGCGGCCGCGGCCTCCTCCACGTTGCAGACGTACAGCACCGGCTTGCTGGTCATCAGCTGCAGGCGCTTGGCCGCCTCGACGTCGGCGGGAGCGATGGCGGTGCGGGCAGGGCGGCCCTCGATCAGCGCCGCCATGATCGGCTCCATCAGCGCCGCCGTCGCCGCACTCTCCTTGTCGCCGCCCTTGGCCCGCTTCTGCAGCTGCGGCAGGCGCTTCTCCAGGCTGTCGAGGTCGGCCAGCATCAGCTCGGTCTCGACCGTCTCGGCGTCGCGGATCGGATCGATGCTGCCCTCGACATGGGTGACGTCGGGGTCCTCGAAGCAGCGCAGCACATGCACGATGGCATCGACCTCGCGAATGTTGCCGAGGAACTGGTTGCCCAGCCCTTCGCCCTTGCTCGCCCCTCGCACCAGGCCGGCGATGTCGACGAACTCAAGGCTGGTGGGCACGATCTTGGCGCTTTTGCCGATCGCGGCGAGGGCGCCAAGGCGAGGATCGGGCACCGCCACGCGGCCGACGTTCGGCTCGATGGTGCAGAACGGGTAGTTGGCCGCCTGCGCCGCCGCGGTCGCGGTCAGCGCGTTGAACAAGGTGCTCTTGCCGACATTCGGCAGGCCCACGATGCCGCAGTTGAAACCCATTCAGCTCTCCTGAGACAGCGCGACTTTGGTCATGAAATCCTCTGGCCTGGCCTGCGCCAGCAACGGCGCCGCATCGGCCACGGCACCGAGCAGGATAGCCAGCCAATCCTGGTCGGCCTTGGCGAAGTCGCCCAGCACATGCGCCAGCACGCGGTCCTTGTGGCCGGGATGGCCGATGCCCAGCCGCACCCGCCAATACTCGGGGGTGCCGAGTTGGCGGTCCATGCTGCGCAGGCCGTTATGCCCCGCCGCCCCGCCGCCGCGCTTCACCCGCACCTTGCCGGGCACCAAGTCCAACTCGTCGTGGAACGCGGTGATCGCTTCGGGCGGCAGCTTGTAGAAGCCCGCCGCCGCCTGCACCGACTCGCCGCTGGCATTCATGTAGGTGAGCGGCTTGAGGCCCAGTATCCGCTCGCCGCCCACGCTGCCTTCGGTAACCAGGCCCTTGAAGCGCTGCCGCCACGGGCCGAACCCGTGACGGTTGGCGATCGCATCGAGCGCCATGAAGCCGATGTTGTGCCGCTGCCGCGCCATCCCCGGCTCGGGGTTGCCGAGGCCGACCCACAGCAGCAACGCCTCGATCCGCCCGCGCAGCCTACTTCTTGGCGGCGGGCTTGGCCGGCGCCTTGGCGGCGGATACCGCGCCCTTGGACGGCGCCGCAGCCTTGGCCGGCGCCTTGGTGCCGCGTGCCGGGGCGGCAACCGCGACGGCCGGGGCGTTCGGGTCGGCAACCGGCTCGGCGCCCTTGGTCGGAGCGGCCACGGTGGCGACGACGAAGTCGCGGTCGAGGATGGTCGGGCGGAGGTCGCCCACGCCCTTGAGGTCGGACCAGCGCACGTTGTCGTTGATATCGAGCGCGCCGAGGTCGGCCTCGAAATGCTCCGGCACCTGGTCGGGGTCGCACAGGCATTCGACGGTGTGGCGCACCACGTTCAGCACGCCGCCGCGCTTCAGGCCGGGGCTGGTCAGCTCGTTGGTGAACACCACGGCGACCGCCACGCGCATCTTCTCGCCGGCGGCGAGGCGCTGGAAGTCGACATGCTCGGGCTGGTCGGTGACCGGGTGATACTGCACGTCGCGGATCAGCGCGCGGGTGGCGGCGCCGCCCACGTTCACCTCGAACAGGCGCGAGCGCCAGCCGTTGCGGTGGATCTCGCGCATCACCGCCTTGGGTTCCAGCGAGATAAGGGTCGGCGCCTGTTTCGCGCCGTAGATGACCGCAGGCACCTTGCCTGACCGCCGAGTGGCGCGCGCTGCCCCCTTACCTGCGTGCGTGCGTGCCTCGGCCTCGATCGTCGTGTAGCTGGCCATGGTTCGCTCCATTGCAAAACGCCGGCCTCCAGGGGTGCCGGCGAGGGGCGCGGTGTAGCACATGCGCGCGCCCTGCCAACAGCGCGTTACGCGGCCCCCTCCGCCTGCGCGCCACGCTGCCGGCGGCGCGCCAGGCTTTCGCGCACGTCCTCGCCGGCCGAGCGCAGCAGTTGCGTCATGACCGCGTGCGCCTCGTCCACCCGCCCGTGCCGGATCGCGGTCAGCACGCCGTGGTGCTGAGCCAGCGCGTAGTCCGGGGTGTGCGCGGCGCCATGCCAGCTAAGCTGGAACGACGCCATCAGCGAGCTTTCGATCACCGCGCCGAACGAGGCCAGGAAGTAGTTGCCGGTGGCGTCCAGGATGCCCTGGTGGAAGCGCAGATCGGCGTTGGCCAGGTCGCCCAGGCCATCCTGGCGCTGTTCCATGTCGCGCAACGCCTGCTCGATCCGGGCCACCGCCTGCGGCGTGCGGCGCTCGGCGGCCAGGGCGGCGGCCTGCGGCTCGACGATCTGACGCACCTCGAACAGGCCGGAGACGAAGGCGTCGGTCGGCGTGGCCCGCAGGTGCCAGGCCAGCACCTCGGGGTCCAGCATGTTCCATTCGGCGCGCAGCCGGACCAGGGTGCCGACCTTCTGGCGGCTGACAATCAGCCGCTTCGCCGCCAGCAGCTTGAACGCCTCCCGCAAGGCCGAGCGCGACACCGACAGGCGGGCACACAGCTCCATCTCGGTCGGCAACGCGCTGCCCGGCTTGTGCTCGCCGCTCACGATGGCGACGCCCAGCGCGTTGGCGATCTTCTCGTGAAGGTTGCGGCCGATCGCCTCGCGCAACGCCACGGCCTCGATGGTGGGGGCTGCGACCGGACCCAGATGGGTCACCAAGCCGCGCCGCGCGCCACGCCTACGCAGCGCTGCATGTCATCTGCTCCCCGGCCGGCTACCCGGCATTGCGCGCCCTGAACGAGGCGTCTCCCGACGGATTTAATAAGTCATGCAAATGCCCGGCGCAAACTTCCCCTTCGGGCTGACCCATGGCTGCCGGGCTGACCCAGGGCTGCGTCAGGCGGCGCGGGCCAGCGAGCCGGGCGGCGCGGTGCGGGCGAACGCGGCGGTCAGCGCCGTCACCAGCGCGTCCATCATGGCGTCGGTGTGCAGCGGCGTCGGCGTGAGGCGCAGGCGCTCGCTGCCGACCGGCACCGTTGGGTAGTTGATCGGCGTCGCATAGACGGCGAACTCGTCCAGCAGCAGCCGGCTGACCTCGCGCACCCGCTCGGCGTTGCCGACATGCAGCGGCACGATATGGCTGACCGAGGCGATGCGCGGCAGGCCGGCGGCGTCGAGCTTGGCCTTCAGCGTGGCCGCGCGCTCGAACAGCGCCGCCCGCCGCGCCGGGTCGGCTCGCACATGGCGCACGCTGGCGAGTGCCGCGGCCATGGTCGTCGGCGGCAGCGCGGTGGTGAAGATGAAGCCCGACGCGGTGGAGCGGATGAAGTCAACGATCTCGGCATCGGCCGCGATGTAGCCGCCGTGGCAACCGAACCCCTTGGCCAGCGTGCCCTCGATGATGTCGATGCGCCCGAGCAGGCCGTCGCGTTCGGCGACGCCGCCGCCGCCGGGGCCGTACATGCCGACCGCGTGGACCTCGTCGAGGTAGGTCAGCGCGCCGTACCGCTCGGCGAGGTCGCAGATCGCGGCGATCGGCGCAATGTCGGCGTCCATCGAGTAGACGCTCTCGAACGCGATCAGCTTCGGGGCCGCGGGCGGCGCCGCGGCCAATTTGGCGGCCAAGTCATGCAGGTCGTTGTGCGCGAACACCCGCACCTGCGCCGGCGCGCCCTTCAGCCCGGCAATCATCGAGGCATGATTCTTCTCGTCGGAGAACACCTGCCAGCCGGGCAGCGCGCGCAGGATGGCGACCAGGCTGGCCTGGTTGGCGACATAGCCCGAGGTGAACAGCAGCGCCGCCTGCTTCTGGTGCAAGTCCGCGAGCTCGGCCTCCAGCGCCTCGTGCAGGTGGCTGGTGCCGGCGATATTGCGGGTGCCGCCGGCGCCGACGCCATACGCCAACGCCGCCTCGCGCGCCGCCTCGATCACCGCGGGATGCACGCCCATGCCGAGATAGTCGTTGGACGACCAGACCGTGACGTCACATGGCGCGCCATCCGGGCCAGTGCCGGAGAACACCGGGAAGCGGCCAGAGTCCTTGCGCAACGGCGTGAAGCGGCGGTAGCGGCCCTGGTTGTGGATAGCCTGCAGCGCCTGCCGCGCCGCGGTCCGGAATGGATGCACGATCAACCCGATCTCAACGCCCGGTGTCTTGTTGGTGTCAGCCGTCTCAACTGGCCTCAGTTTATATAGAGCCTAACCTCGCGCACCGGCTGTCCGGGGTCGCCGCGCGAAGCGAGGTGAATCTGGTCGCCAGGGATGCCGTCCGCCAGTAGCACGCCGGCGACCTCCTGTGCATCCTGCGCTCCGGATCTGATCGCGAGATCCTGCAAATCAAGGCTGGCGCTGGTCGGGATCGGCGTCACCAGGTCGATCCGGGCGTTCGGCCGGTGCTCCAACACGCCATGCACGGTGTCCAGCAGCGTCGGTTCCCAGTCGCTGTCCAGCCGGTCGAAGCGCACGATCAGCAGCGGCAGCGGCGGCAACGCCGCAGCCGCATAGCCGCCGTTGCCCAACTGCGCCTGGGCCGGCGTCACCCCGTTGCCGGCGAAGGTGCGCTGGTCGATCAGCTTGCAGCCAGGCGTTGCCGCCAGCAACGCCACGAGCGAGCCGGTGGCGAGCAGCAGCGAACGTGGGCGGTGGTTGAGGCGCTGGTTCATTGCCTGCAATCTCGCCGCAACGCCCGCGCGGAGCAAGGTGCTCGGCGACACTGGGCTTGCCGGCGCGGCTCCGTGCAACTATGAGCCGTGGCCTTGCAGGAGACGTCATGACGTCAACAGCGCAAATCCGTGTCGCGGCCGATGGGGTCGCTCCCCTGCCGCGCTCCGCGGTGTCGCCTGTCCATGCAAGTATTCCGGCTGGCCACGCGATCCACGACTCGCATCTCGGAGCTGCGGTGAGGGCGACCCTGGTGGCAGCCGGGGCGGCGATCCCGGCCACCGCCGACGCGGTGGCCCAGCTATGGTCGCGGCACCTGAAGTTCGACGCAGCCGACCCGCGATGGCCCGACCGCGATCGCTTCCTGGTGCAGCCGACAGTCGGCGGCGCGCTGCTCTCGGTGCTGCTGCGCCTGACCGGCCACGACGCCCCGAGCGAGGCCGCCGGCAGCCTGGCCCACCCGGCCTGCGAACTGCCGACTGAAACCAGCGGCCAGGCGTTCGGCTGCGCGGTCGGCATGGCGCTTGCGGAGCGGCTGCTGACGGCGCGATTTGGCCGCAGCCTGGTCGACCATCGTACCTGGCTGGTGGCGTCGGGGCATGACCTCGCAAGTGGCTCCGGCCACGCGGCGGGAAGCCTCGCCGGCCAGCTTCGGCTCGAAAAGCTGACCGTGCTGTGGCACGACGAGGATACCAGCGACGAGCGGCTGCGCCGGTTCGCAGGCTACGGCTGGGCGACCCGCGCCGTGGACGCGCATGACAACTCGGCGCTCGCGGCGGCACTGGCGATGGCGATGCGCTCGCGCAAGCCGACCCTGATTGCCTGCCGCGTCGCCTCCGCCAGGCTGCTGACCGAGGTGGCCGCCGACCTCGAAGCAGTGTCCGACTCGGTCGCCGTCATGCTGCGATCGGCCGGGCGCCGGGGCGTCACCGCACGGCGCGGCTGGCTGAAGCGGCTGGCGCGGCATCCGCAGCGACCGGAGTTCGAGCGCACCATGACCGACCGGCTGCCCGACGGCTTGCACGAGGTGCTGGGCAGCCTTAAGACCGAATGGTCGGAACGGCGCGCCCTGCGCTCCACGCGGGACGCCAGCGAGGCGGTCGTCGAAGCCCTGCTGCCGATTCTGCCGGAACTGGCGGGAGCCGGCCCGCCGGGCGACGCCGGCCTGCACGAGGGTGCGCTGGCGGCGGTCGGCGGCCTGGCCGCGCATGGCGGCTTGGTGCCGCACGGCAGCGGACCGTTGGCCCATGCCCATGCGTCCCGGGCGGCGATGCGCCTGTCGGGCGACCTGCAGCGGCGCGCTGTCCACGTGTTCGACGAAGCCGGCAGCCAGGAGGACATGGCGGTGGTGGCCGGGATGCGCGCCATGCCCAACCTCGCGGTGTTCCGCCCCGCCGACGCGATCGAGGTTGTCGAATGCTGGGATCTGGCGCTGCGCCGCGCCGAAGGACCCAGCCTGATGCTGCTGTCGACCATCCCGGTGCCGCCGCGCCGCGCGGAGATTGCCGAGAACTGCTGCGCCCGCGGCGGCTACGTCGTGGCCGAGGCGAGCGGCGCGCGCCAGGCGACGCTGCTTGCCAGCGGTCCCGAGGTCGCCGCCTCGCTCGCCGCGCGGGCGATGCTGGAAGGCGAGGGCATCACCGTGGCGGTAATCTCGATGGCCTGCTGGGAACTGTTCGAGCAGACCGACCCGGCATACCGCGCGCAGGTGCTCGGCACCGCTCCGCGCGTCGCGGTCGAGACCGGCTGCGAGTTCGGCTGGGAGCGCTGGCTCGGCGAGCGCGCCGCCAAGGTTGGCCGTGGCCTGTCCGCCGACGCCCTGGTTGCTGCCGTCGCGGCCGCCGTGCGCCGCCTCATCGCCACCTGACTTTCATTCAATATTAAGGAGAACGACATGGCCGTTAAGGTCGCGATCAATGGTTTTGGGCGCATCGGCCGGCTGGTGCTGCGCGCCATCGTCGAGAGTGGCCGCAGCGATGTCGAGCCGGTCGCCATCAACGACCTCGGCAGCGTCGAGGCCAACGCCCACCTGTTCCGTTACGACAGCGTGCATGGCCGCTTCCCCGGCGAGGTCGAGGTTGACGGCGACAGCATTACCATCCGCCTGGGCGGCCGCACCTACGGCCCGATCAAGGTCTCGGCCGAACGCGACCCGGCCAAGGCGCCGTACCAGGGCATCGACGTCGCCATGGAGTGCACCGGCCTGTTCACCAAGCGGGAGACGGCGGCGCAGCTACTGACCGCCGGCGCCCGCAAGGTGCTGGTTTCGGCGCCCGCCGACGGCGTTGACGCGACGGTGGTGTTCGGTGTCAACCAGTCGGTGCTGACCCCGGCCATGACGGTCGTCTCCAACGCCTCCTGCACCACCAACTGCCTGGTGCCGCTGGTGAAGGTGCTGCACGACAACTTCACCGTGGTGCGCGGCTACATGGTGACCTGCCACTCCTACACCGGCGACCAGCGCACCGTGGACACCCTGCACAAGGACCTGCACCGCGCCCGTGCCGCCGCGGTGTCGATGATCCCGACCAGCACCGGGGCGGCCAAGGCGGTGGGCCTGGTGATGCCGGAACTGGCCGGCAAGCTCGACGGCACCGCGATCCGGGTGCCGACGCCGAACGTCTCGATGGTCTCGCTCGACGTGGTGATGCGGAAATCGCCGACCAAGGAGGAGATCAACGCGGCGTTCAAGGCAGCCAGCCAGGGCGCGCTGAAGGGCATCCTGGACTACAACGCGGCGCCGCTGGTCAGCAGCGATTTCAATCACGTGGCCGCCTCCTGCACCTTCGACGCCACCCAGACGGCGGTGGTCGACGGCGCGCTGTTCCGCGTGCTCGGCTGGTACGACAACGAGTGGGGGTTCTCCAACCGCATGGCCGACACCGCCGCCCTGCTGGGCAGCCTGTAGGATGGCGGTGCGCACCATCGACTCGGTCGACCTGCGCGGGCGGCGGGTGCTGCTGCGCGCCGACCTCAACGTGCCGGTGCGCGACGGCCGCATCACCGACCTCACGCGGATCGAGCGGCTCTGCCCGACCATCCGCGAGCTGTCGGAGGCCGGCGCGCGGGTGATCGTGTGCAGCCATTTCGACCGGCCGAAAGGCACGCGCATCGCCGCGATGTCGCTGGCGCCGATGGCCCTGGCGCTGGGCGAGGCGCTTGGCCGCCCGGTCGCGTTTGCCGACGACTGCATCGGGCCGGTGGCGCAGCAGGCCATCGACCGGCTCGACGACGGCGACGTGTGCGTGTTGGAGAACACCCGCTTCCACCCGCAAGAGGAGCTGAACGACCCCGTTTTCGCCGCCGCGATGGCCAAGCTCGCGGACCTCTATGTCAACGATGCGTTCTCCGCCGCGCACCGCGCGCACGCCAGCACCGAGGGCGTCGCTCGCGCGCTGCCGTCCTATGCCGGCCGCTTGATGCAGGCGGAGCTGGCGGCGCTGGGCGCCGCGCTGGAGAACCCGGCGCGGCCGGTGGGGGCGATCGTCGGCGGCTCCAAGGTCTCGACCAAGCTGGACCTGCTCGGCAATCTGGTGAGTCGGGTCGACGTGCTGGTGATTGGCGGCGCCATGGCCAACACCTTCCTCGCGGCCCAGGGCGTCGCGGTCGGGCGCTCGCTGCAGGAGGCCGAGATGCACGACACCGCCAGAGCCATCCTGGCGCAGGCGGCGGCGGTCGGCTGCAGCGTGGTGCTGCCGGTCGATGCGGTGACCGCGACCGAGTTCAGGGCCGAGCCGCCGACGCGCACGGTGCCAATCGACCAGGTGCCGGACGATGCCATGATCCTCGACGTGGGACCGCTGACCGTGGCGGCGCTGGTCGGGCGGCTGGAGAGTATGCGCACGCTGGTGTGGAACGGCCCGCTCGGCGCGTTCGAGACCCGGCCGTTCGACGCCGCCACGGTCACGCTCGCGCACGCGGTGGCGGAGGCGACCCGTGCCGGTCGCCTGCTGAGTGTCGCCGGCGGCGGCGACACCGTCTCGGCGCTGCGCCACGCCGGGGTGATCGAGGAGTTCACCTACGTGTCGACGGCGGGAGGCGCGTTCCTGGAATGGATGGAAGGCAAGACGCTGCCCGGTGTCGCAGCCTTGATGGTTTAAGCAATAGTTTCGCTCGACAAACCAAAGGTTTCGTCTCAGAAGTGAGACAGCCCTAATTAACGGTTTGTTCAGCCATGCGCCTCACGGTCCTTCGCATGATCTCGACCGGCTCCCTCGCGGCATTCTCCAGTTCGGCCATCCCGCCAGCGTCACGCTTTCCGGATGTGCCGGGGAGAGTCATGCCGGCCAAGGCGCAAATACCAGCGGCGCCTCTCCCGGTGCCTTCGACGCAGCCGCTGCGCAACAGTCCACGCGGTTCGCTGCTGGATTTGAGCGTGTAGGAAGTGTGTCGCGTTTGACACAAACCAGGCGCAACACTGGTCGTTACAAATGTTCGTGTTGATATAAGGGGTTGTGACGGTCACGATGCGCTGCGTCGGCCGCGGATGCGGCTGGGGGGCAACGCAATGTTCAAAGCGGTATTGCTGACGATAGGCGCGGTCGCGACCATGGCCGCCGCGCCCAGCAAGTACAACCTGCTCACGGCGCCTTCGTTCCAGGAGGCGACCATCTCGCCGGAACAGCCACCTCAAACCGGCGCCGCGCCCAGCAGCGAGTTCACCCCGGCTCCGCTGCCCGACAGTGAAGCGACCGCGCCGATCCTGCGCACGCTGGGTCCACGGACGGCGCAGTTCACGCCAGGACTGTTCCATCGTGAGAACACCGTTCACGGTGATGGCTATGTTCCCGGTTCCACGGTCGAAAGCAACGAACAAAGACGTTTCAACCCGAGCCCCGGCATCAACATGAAGGTGCCGCTGCAGTGATCTGCCGCAGCCGACTGGCGCCTGGGCAAGCCGGCAAGGAATACCCGCGCCTCCCATGCTGACGGCCTTCACGGCGCTGGTGTTCTGTCAGTTGCTCGGCGAGATCGTCGCCCGAGCGCTCGGATTACCGTTGCCGGGGCCAGTCGTCGGCTTGATCCTGCTGCTGGCGGCGCTGGTCGCGCGCAACCGTCTCGGCAGGCCGGCGGTGCCGGTGGAATTACAGCGGGTGTCACAAGGCCTGCTCGGCAACCTCGGCTTGCTGTTCGTGCCGGCCGGGGTCGGGATTATCACGCAACTGGGTGTGCTGGGCCGCAACTGGTTGCCGGTCGCGGCGGCATTGCTGGTCTCGACCTTCGCCGGGCTGGTGGTGACCGGCGCCGTCATGCAGATATTGGCCCGACCCGAGACTTGATCGGGCTGTTCCATCTCTGGGTGTACCTGGCGGCGACCCCGCTGCTCGGGCTGGCGGCGACCCTGCTAGTCTACGCCGCCGCCCAGCAACTCAGCCGGCTCGCCTTCGGACATCCGATGGCGCACCCGGTGTTGCTGTCCATCGTCATCCTGGTGGCTTTGCTGCTGCTCACGCACACGCCGTATTCGGCCTATTTCCAGGGCGCCCAGTACATTCATTTTCTGCTGGGTCCGGCGACCGTCGCCCTGGCGGTGCCGATGTATGCCAACCTCATGCGCATCCGGCACTCCGCCCGCGCCATCCTGCCCGCGGTCCTGGCCGGCTCGCTCACCGCTGCCGCGAGCGCCATGGCGATTGCCCGCCTGCTGGGCGCGCCGCGTGTGGTGGTGCTCTCGCTGGGGCCGAAGTCCGTCACCACCCCGATCGCCATGGGCATCGCCGAGCAGATCGGCGGCCAGCCCTCGCTCGCGGCGGTGTTCGTGCTGCTGACCGGCCTGGTGGCGATCATCCTGGTCGGCCCGGCGCTGCGGCTGGTGGGCGTGCGCGACCTGCGGGCCATCGGACTTGCCGGAGGCACCGCCGGCCACGGCCTCGCGACCGCTCACCTGCTGCTAACATCCGAGACCGCAGGCGCGTTCGGCGGCTTGGCGATCGGGTTGAACGGGATCGTCACCGCGATCGTCGTGCCGATCCTGGCGACCTTCTTGGCGGGTTAGCTCAGACGACGATCACCCGCTTGCGCCAGTCGTACCGCATCCGGTCGAACAGCCGCGGCCCCTGCGACCATTTCTCCTGCGGGCGCGGCACGGTCATGGCGCGCAGGTCGATTAGGTCGTCGTGGATCTCCAGCCGCAGGAAGCCGAAGCGGTCGTCGAAGTAGTTCTCCAGGATAACGCCCGGCTCGCTCGGCGCGCGATACGGGGTGACGATGTCCTGCCCGTTGTCGCGCGCCATCTTGTGCAGGTTGTGGTAGCCGCCCATGCCGGCGACGATGAACGGCGTGATGCCGCCGTCCGGCATGGTGATGGTGAACCGCTGGTAATTATGGACATGCGCCGCGAACACCATGTCCGGCCGCCGGCCCGACGCCGACATGGCATCGGCCAGCACCTTGGCCATCGCCTTGCTGCCGCTGTGGTAGGTGTCGAGCGAGTGGATCGGGTGGTGCAGCGACAGCAGCAGCGGGATGTCGACGCTGGCCGCCTTCATCTCGCCCGCCAGCCACTCCTGCTGGTCCGGCTCGACCACGCCGCCTTCGGGCACGTTGGTGTACAGCCCGACGAAGGTGGCGAACGGCGTGTTCAGGGTGAAATAGACGTTCGGCTGCACCATCGCGGTGCGCGTCGCCTCGCGCGCCTCCGCGGTGCGGACGCCGGGGCTCGCCGCGCAGAAGTTGCGCACGAACGGGGCCAGCGAGGGTTCGTCGTTGACCAGCTTGCCGCGATCGTAGCGGTCGCCGTCATGGTTGCCGGGGATCGCCAGGATCGGGTTCGGGTAATGCTCGTAAGGCTGGTAGAACTGCGGGAAATATTCCTTCGCCTCGCCGTCGAAATAGATCACGTCACCGAGGTGGTAGAAGAAGCCGGGTGGCCCGTAGGCGCCGCCGACCGCGGCATCCTGCTCCAGCCCGTTCGCCACCAGTTGCTGCGGCGTCGGGTCCTGCACCCCGCCGGTGTCGCCGACCATGTGCAGCGCCATGCCGCCGGCCTTGGTCATTGCCTTCACCGCGTCGGGGATGATGTCGGCGAGGTCGAGGCGGAACGGCGGCTGGCCGGTTGGCGCCGGCGCCGGCTGCGTCTTGCTGCCGGAGTACAGCGGCGACTGCTGGCTGTGGCCGGGATCGGAGGAGGGGCGCCGCTGCCCGAACTGATGCTGGCCATGCGGTGGGGTGGGTGCTCGTGTCATGCAACGAAAACGGCGGCGCGCCGGGCCGCGTTGCGTGACCGATCCGTGAACTCTGTCGCGGGCGTCAGTTGGCGCCGACCAGGCCGCGGGCGAAATCGAGCGCGTCGAACGGGCGCAGGTCGCCGGCCTGCTCGCCCACGCCGACCGCGTGCACCGGCAGGCCGAACGCCTCGGCCAGCGCCACCACGATGCCGCCCCGCGCCGAGCCGTCGAGCTTGGTCACGATGAGGCCGGTGACCTCGACCATCTCGCGGAACACCTCGACCTGGGCGATGGCGTTCTGGCCGGTGGTGGCGTCCAGCACCAGCAGCACCGAGTGCGGCGCGCTGTCGTCCTGCTTGCGCAGCACGCGGATGATCTTGCGCAGCTCCTCCATCAGCACCGCCTTGTTGTGCAGCCGCCCGGCGGTGTCGATCAGCAACACGTCGGCGCGTTCGGCCCGCGCCTGGGTCAGCGCGTTGAAGGCGAGGCCGGCGGGGTCGGAGTTGGCCGGGGCGGTGATGACCGGCGCGCCGGTGCGCTGACCCCAGATCTGCAGCTGCTCGACCGCCGCCGCGCGGAAGGTGTCGCCGGCGACCAGGATCGAGCGCAGGCCCTGCTCCTGGTACTGCTGCGCCAGCTTGCCGATGGTCGTGGTCTTGCCGGTGCCGTTGACCCCCACCACCAACACCACATGCGGATGCAGCGTGGGGTCGAGCACCAGCGGCCGCGCCACCGGCTCCAGGATCGCCGCGATCTCCTCGGCCAACGCCGCGCGGACCTCCGCCTCCGTCGCCTCGCGCCCGAAGCGGCTGCTGCGAAAGCTGGCGATGATGCGGGCAGCGACCTCGGTGCCGAGGTCGGCGGCGATCAGCGCGGTCTCCAGTTCCGCCAACCCCTCGTCGTCGAGCCGCTTGCGGGTGAGCACCGCGCCGATGCTCTCGGTGAACTTCTGGGTGCTGCGCGACAGGCCCTGCTTGAGCCGCGAGAAGAAGCCGAGCGCCATCAGGCCGCCTCCGCCAACAGGCCGCGCGCGTCGGCCCCGGTGATGCGCGCTCGCAGCAACGTGCCGGGGCTCGCGTCCCCTAGCCGGACCGGGGCGAAATGCTCGGTGTGGCCGGCGCCGTCGGTCTCCGTCAGCACGTCGGCGAGACGGCCGACCTGGCCCGCGTAGAACGCCGCCGCATTGTGCTCGCCCGCCGCGCGCAGCCTGGCCGCACGCTCGCGGCGCACCGGCACCGGGACCGCCGGCATCCGCGCGGCGGGGGTGCCGGGGCGCTCGCTGTAGGGGAAGACGTGCAGGAACGGGATCGCGGCTTCGTTCACGAACGCCAGGGTCTCATCGAACAACGCGTCGGTCTCGGTCGGGAAGCCGGCGATCAGGTCGGCGCCGATGGCGAGACCGGGACGCAGGGCGCGGGCGCGGGCGATGGCGGCGAGAGCGTCGGCGCGCGAATGGCGGCGCTTCATGCGCTTCAGGATCAGGTCGGAACCGGCCTGCACCGACAGATGCAGATGCGGCATCAACCGCGGCTCATGCTCGATCAGCCGCCACAGATCGGCGTCGATCTCGTTGGGATCGAGCGAGGACAGCCGCAGCCGGGGTAGGTCGGGCGCCAGCGCCAGCAACCGCCGCACCAACTCGCCCAGCGTGGGCGAGCCGGGCAGGTCGGGGCCGTAGCTGGTGATGTCCACGCCGGTCAGCACGATCTCGCGGTAGCCGGATGCCAGCAGGGCGCGCGCCTGCTCGACCACGGCGCCGACCGGCACGCTGCGGCTGGGGCCGCGGCCGAACGGGATGATGCAGAAGGTGCAGCGGTGGTCGCAGCCCTGCTGTACCTGCACGAAGGCACGGGCGCGCCCGGCGAACTCGGTCACCAGATGCGCCGCCGTCTCGCGCGCCGCCATGATGTCGGACACCGCCGAGCCGGCGTTGGGCGTCCAATTTTCCGCCAGGAGCTTGTCGGCGTTGCCCAGCACGCGGCTGACGCCGGGCATCGCGGCCCAGGTCTCGGGCGCGATCTGCGCCGCGCAGCCGGTGACGACGATGCGCGCCTCCGGGCGTTCGCGGTGGGCGCGGCGGATCGCCTGGCGGGCCTGGCGTTCGGCTTCGGCGGTCACGGCACAGGTGTTGACGACGATGGTGTCGGCGAGCGCCGCCGCGTGGCCGCGCATGACCTCGCTCTCGTAAGCGTTGAGGCGGCAGCCGAAGGTCAGGATGTCGAGCGTCATTGCGGCAGGCTCGCGAGGTCGATGGTGCCGGTGAAGCTGGTGGCGACCGGGCCGGTCATCAGCACATGATCGTCCTCCCGCCACTCGATCGACAGCTCGCCGCCATCCACCACCACGGCGGCGCGGCGTCCGGTCAGGCCACGGCGCGCGGCGTTGACGAGCGCGGCACAGGCGCCGGAACCGCAGGCGAGGGTGAGGCCGGCGGTCCGCTCCCAAACCCGCAGCCGGATGCGGTCGCGGGCGAGCACCTGCGCGAAGCCGATGTTGGCCCGCTGCGGAAACATTGCGTCATGCTCCAGCGCGGGGCCGAGTGCGGCCACGTCCAGCGTGGCGAGGTCGGACACGAAGAAGGTGGCGTGCGGGTTGCCCATCGACAGCGCCGCTGGATCGCTGACCGGCCCTTGCGCCAGGTCGACATGCAGCGTGTCCATGGCGGCGGCCAGCGGGACCTCCCGCCAACCCAGGCGTGGCGCTCCCATAGCGACCCGAACCGAGCCGTCGGCCAGCACGGTGGCGGGGAGGGCGCCGGCCACTGTCTCCAGGACGATCTCGCGGGCGCCGGTTTGGGCGTGCAGAAGGCTGGCGACGCAGCGGGTCGCGTTGCCGCAGGCCCCGGCTTCCTGCCCGTCGGGATTGCGGATGCGCATGAACGCGGCGCTAGCGTCGCTTGCCGGCGGCTCGAGAACGATGAACTGGTCACAGCCGATCCCGGTGCGCCGGTCGGCCAGCGCCGCGACGCGCGCCGGGGTGAGGCCGAGTGATCCCGCGCGCTCGTCGAGCACCACGAAATCGTTGCCGCAGCCGTGCATCTTGGTGAAGGTGGCAAGCATCCAGACCTTATAAGCGGTTGCCGATGCGCCACCAACCCGGCGCGCGCCGCGAAAGCGTTTATGACGTTGCCAAAATAAGTTGCCGTAATCGCGAGTTTGGTATTAATGTCGGACATGTTACGGCAGAGGAAGCCTGATCGTCCAAGGTAAAGACTACAATATCAACAGATCCGTAAGGACAACTATGCTCCGATCCTCTCTTCTCATGGCGTCCAGCGTCATGAGTATTGCTGCGCTTTGCTGCCATCCCGTCAGCGCGCAGACGTTCACGCCAATCAAGCCTCCGGCGCCTTTGCTTGTGGTGCGTCAGCCCTATGTCAATACCTGGCTGCGCAACAGCACCGGGCTTACGCCGCACAACTGGCCGAACTACTGGAACGGCGCTGTCAAGGCGATCACCGGCATCGCCTACATCGACAACCAGTAAGAGGGGCAAAACTCCGGGCGCGCGCGAGATTTTGCTGGCGCGCCGCGGCGGGTTCTGAATCCATATGGGGATGTCACCTCCGCCCGACCTGGACGCGCTATCGTCTGCCGAACTGAAGGC